>Ga0209942_1000348_pt1 | contig 28788 bp, 26 predicted proteins | sample SalPonR1_A_D2_MG_FD_185695 | JGI IMG/M metagenome (GOLD analysis project Ga0209942, IMG submission 185695) | Salt pond soil microbial communities from South San Francisco under conditions of wetland restoration - Salt Pond MetaG R1_A_D2_MG... ...
AAGCCCAGCTGATTTGGTTTTAGAAGGTCATTTATCTTCACAAGCAGATAAAAATAAATAGAAAAATATTTTGGGTTAGTCCATTCAACTATCTCAGTAAGAAGGTGGTTTTTTAAAAAAGATAACAAAAATTAATATTGCCAAAATCCTAAACTGATGCTATAATATAGAAAGAACATATGTTCGATAAAAAGGAGGAATAATTATGGATATTAAAGATCGTGGCAATATTAAATGGACTTCCCTTATGCTGGTAGAGCACAGAAAAAAATTAGAAGAATTAAAGAAAAGTGAAAAACAAAGAAAAAGACCTGATCTAGACGAACAAATTCTAGAGCTATTCGATTATAAAATCAAAAAGGCTGTAAAAAAAGATATCAAAGTAAAAATAACATATTATAATGACCAAAGGTATAAAGAGATAATAACCCGTATAAAAAGTTATGATACCCAATTAAAGAAGTTAATTTTAAGCGACGAAGATTTAAAATCAGTTGTATTCAAAGATATTATTAATATAAGTTTACTATCCTAATAAAATGTTTTTCATAATAAGTTTTTGATGATTTTAAAATTGAAATTTTTTGTTTCTAGCGTCTGTACATCGGATAACAAAGACGATAATATTGATAATAATTATATCCATGTTATAATTAATTGAGCGATAAGAATATAATGAACCAAATAAGGAGAATAAATTGATGAAATTTCCAAAATTGAAAATAGGTAATTTGATTCCCGAATATCCGATAATCCAGGGTGGAATGGCAATCAGAATTTCTATGGCTGAATTGGCGAGCGCTGTCGCCAATGAAGGTGGAATTGGTGTGATTGCAGGGACTGCTTTGCCGGTAGAAGAGTTGAAAAGAGAAATAAAAAAGGCTAAAGGTAAAACAGATGGAATTTTGGGTGTGAATATTATGTTTGCTGCCCGTGAATTCAAAGAACTGTTAATAGGGTCAATTGAAGCAGGCATTGATTTAATAATTTCTGGTGCAGGGTTTTCTAGAGACATGTTTACAATTGGGAAACAATATGAAGTGCCAATAGTCCCGATTGTTTCTTCTTTAAGATTAGCAAAAATTTCTGAAAAACTGGGAGCAGATGCTATCGTTGTTGAAGGCGGAGATGCGGGAGGACACCTCGGAACAGATAAAGACACAATACCTTTGATAAATAAAATAAAAGATAAGATTAATATACCGGTAATTGCTGCTGGGAATATAGTTACTCCCGAAGATGTGGATAATATGTTTAAACTGGGAGTTGAGGGAGTCCAGATGGGAACAAGATTTTTGGCAAGTAAAGAAGCCAATATTGCTGATAACTTTAAAGGACTATGTGTAAAGGCTAAAAAAGAAGACATAGTAAAGATGATGAGTTCTGTAGGACTACCTGCGAATGCAATCAAAACAAGATTTGTAGAACTGATTAAAAATGATAAGGCCCCTAAACCAATAAGTTGTAATAAATGTTTAAAAAAATGTACGGAAAAATTTTGTATAAGAGATGCTCTGCTAAGAGGAAGAAAAGGGGACTTAAACGAAGGGATCTTTTTTACAGGCCAAGGCATGTGGAAAGTAGATGAAATTCTATCTGTTAAAGAAATATTTAAAAGGATTAAAAATAAAGAAAGTTAAACTTAAAGAGGCCAGTTAATTTTGGTCTTTTTTTTATAGTTTTAATAAAATAATTATTTGTTGATAAACAAACGTATGTATGATAGTATTATTTTATCAAACATATGTTCGGAGTGATTAAGTTGAAACCTGTAGACTATGATAACCTTCCACGGCAAAACATTCTCTGTGTTGATATGCAATCCTTTTTTGCCAGTGTTGAAGCTGTATCTAGGGGTTTAGATCCTGTTGAAACTCCTCTTGCTGTATTAGGTGATAAAAAAAGAAGTGGTTCAGTGGTTCTAGCTGCTTCACCTGCCCTGAAGAAAAAATACAGTATTAAAACTGCAGATCGGTTTTACCAAATACCAGATGATCCTAATATAAAACTAGTAGAGGCCAGGATGGGACTTTATATTAAGGTTTCTTTAGAAATCACCAGGATTTTTAATAATTATGTTCCTTTAGATGCTATACATGTCTATTCTATCGATGAATCTTGGCTTAAGCTTGATGGTACGGAAAGATTGTTTGGAAATAAGTGGGAAGTAGCAAAAAAAATCAAAAAAGATCTTTTAGAAAACTATGGTCTTAACTGTGGTATGGCCTTAGGTCCTAATATGTTTTTATCAAAGGTCGCGATGGATAATGAAGGCAAAAAAAAGGGCTTAGTAGAATGGACTTATGAAGATGTAGAAGATAAGCTTTGGTCTTTAGCTTTAAAAAAATGCTGGGGTATTGGAAGCCGGCTAAGTAGACATTTTAATAAATTGGGGGTAAAAACTATCGGTGATCTTGCCCACCTACCTTTGAATTACCTGGAAGGTAAATTTGGTGTAATGGGGACCCAACTTTTTTATCATGCCTGGGGAGTAGATCTTTCTGAAGTTGAAGGACATTATATTGATGAAAGGAAAAATTTGGGCCGGGGGATAACTTTATATTGTGATTATAAGGACATGGAAAAGATAAAAACTGTTATTTTTGAATTATCTGAAGAAGTAGGTAAAAGGGCCCGAAGTAGAAATTTGACTGGTAAAACGATAAGTTTGGGGTTAGTCTATAGCAAAGAAGAATTAAAAAGAGGATTTCAGGTACAGAGAACTATTGATATTTATACAAATCTAACTAGTGTTATTTTTGATACTGCTGTAGTTTTACTAAAAGAAAATTATTGGGGTGAGGCAGTGCGTAAAGTGAGAGTAAGTTTAGGCAATTTTTCTAATAAAGCTAATATCCAACTTAATATTTTTGATAATAAATCAAATGAGATTAGATTAATGGAGACAAAAGATTACCTGCAGGATAAATATGGTTATCAAGCCCTTTATTTCGGACGTAGTATGAAACCGGGAAGTATAAAAGAGAGGATCAAAACCACCATCGGAGGACATAAAGCATGAAATTGACATATGTTCATTACAATGGTATAATATTAGCGATTAGAATTGAATAATTAAGGGAGATGATCTTATGAAAATAGCAGTAACAGCAGAGAATGATAATGGATTACAAAGTAAATTAAACCCCCATTTTGGTCGTTCTCCATATTTCGCATTTGTAGATACTGAGACTAAGGAAGTTGAACTGGTTAAAAACAATGCGGCTCGGGCAGCAGGCGGTGCGGGTGTAAGTGCAGCACAGTTGATTTCGGACCGAGGTGCAAAGGTTTTGATATCTGGCAGTGTTGGTCCTAAGGCTTATAGTGCTTTATCTTCTGGTAATATTGAGATGTATATTTCAAAAGACAATACAGTTGGCGAGGCTGTAGATTCACTCCAGGAAGGATCCCTTTCCCAGCTATCCTCTCCTAATGGAACTCCGAGGAAGTGAGTTGTGTGAAGCTGACCGTACTCAGTGGGAAAGGTGGTACAGGTAAAACAACGGTATCTGTAAATATGGCCTTATCTTTATCCAAGATTCAGTTACTCGATGCTGATGTGGAAGAACCGAATTGTAAGTATTTTATAGGAACTGATTTTGATAAAGAAGAGAAAATATATAGAAAAGTACCAAAGGTAGATCAAGAGAAATGTACTGCCTGTCGAAAATGTGTAGATTTTTGTGAATACAATGCTCTTGCCATGATGATAGATGAAGTATTGGTTTTTCCAGAGATCTGTCACAGTTGTGGTGGTTGTAAAAGAATTTGCCCAGTCAATGCTATTAATGAGGTTGACAGAGAATTGGGAAACTTAAAACATGGGGTAAATAAATATGGTATTGATTTTTGGCAGGGGGAGTTAAATATTGGAGAAGAGAGTTCAGTCCCTGTGATCGAAGAGTTAAAAGAAAAGACCAATCCAAACAAGAATGTGATTATTGATGCTCAACCGGGAACTACATGTCCTACCATTGAAGCAGCAGCAGATAGTGATTATTGTATTTTAGTAACAGAACCAACACCCTTTGGTTTAAGTGATCTTAAACTGGCTAGTGAGCTGATGGATGAGCTAAAAATACCGCACGGTGTTATCATCAATAGAGCAGAGGAAGATAGTGATTATATAATAGAAGATTTTTGTGAGGAAAGAAATATTAATATTTTGCTCAAAATACCCTTTATTAGAGATTTTGCCCATCTATATTCTAACGGGATACCATTTGTAATAGATTATCCAACCTGGAAAGATGAATTCAAAAAAGTATTTAAAGAAATAAGAGGTGTTCTCGATGAAAAAGATAACGGTAATTAGCGGCAAGGGAGGGACTGGCAAAACAACTGTAGTGGCAAATTTAGCTTATTTAGCCAAGGATTTGGTTTTGGCAGACTGTGATGTTGATGCACCCAATCTTCATCTTTTATTAGAACCTAAGGTAAATAAATCTGAGATTTTTAAAAGCCACAAAATCGCCTTAAAGGATAATGATAAATGTATAAACTGTGGAACATGTTATGATGTGTGTCGATTTAATGCAGTAGAGCCGATAAGTTATAATATTGATGGTTATAAATGTGAAGGTTGTGGTGTTTGTGTAGCTATGTGTCCCGAAGATGCTCTTTCTCTTAAACTATTAGAAACGGGGAATATCTATCAATCAACTACAGAATTTGGTCCGATGATTCATGCTCATTTAAATGTGGGGGCAGATAATTCTGGGAAATTAATCAGTGAAGTAAGGGAGAAGGCTGTAGAAATAGGAAATAAACAGGATAAAGAACTTATTTTAATTGATGGGTCACCTGGGATTGGATGTCCGGTTATTTCATCAATTACAGGTGTAGATCTCGTCTTATTTGTGACTGAGCCTTCTAAATCTGGCTTTTCTGATTTAAAAAGAGTAGCAAAGGTAATAAAACATTTTAATATTCCAGCTCTTGCAGTTATTAATAAGTACGATATAAATGAAGGAATTAGTGAAGAAATAGAAAAATATTTAATAGAGGAAAAAATAGAACTTGTTGGTAAGATTTCATTTTCTTCTGATGTTGTTGACAGTTTACGGAATGCCAAACTGATTGTTCAAGATGATCAGGAGAATAGAATAAGCAAAGAACTGGCCAATATTTGGCATGGGATACAAAACAGGATAAATTATAATTGAGGTGATTTAAATGAAAAAAATTGCAGTACCTACTAATGGTGGAAATGTAGCACAGCATTTCGGAAGGTGTCCACAGTACACGATATTTGAAGTTGAAGGTTGTGATATAAATAGTTCCCGACTAATTAATAATCCGGGCCATCAACCAGGGTATTTACCGAAATATTTAGGTGATATGAATGTAGATATAGTTTTAGCAGGTGGTATGGGAAGAAAAGCTTTTGATCTATTTAAGCAAAATAATATTGAAGTTGTAACAGGAGCAAGTGGAAGTGTTAAAGATAGTGTAGAAGCATATTTAAATAATGAGCTAGATACCGAAAGTGATATTTGTGATCATGGAGATCATCCTGATCACAAGCATGGTAAGCAACATTAGATATTTAATATCCGGTTTAGAGAAGGGTATTTTTCTATCAAGTTCTTGACATATGTTCATAACAGCGTTATAATATAAATGTGAAATAAAAAAAATAAAAAGGAGTGATTATATATGCCAGGCGGAGATGGAAGAGGACCTGCTGGATATGGACCTAGAACAGGAAGAGGCTTAGGATATTGTGCTGGATATGATTCACCTGGATTTACAAAACCCGGCCCAGGAATGGGCAGAGGTTATGGAAGAGGTTTTGGTCCCGGACGCGGAATGAGAAGAGGATTTTTTGCTGGATATGCAAGAGGAGGATATGTTCCAAACAATGCACCTAATTATAATCCTCAAAACGAATATAATAGTGAAGAAGAAGTAAAGGATCTAAAAGAATATGCAAAAGATATGAAAAGAGAATTAGAAGAAGTAATGAATAGAATTGAAGAACTAGAAAATGAGTAATTAAAACAGAATAGCTGTTATAAATCCCGTCCTTTTTATCAGGACGGGATTTTATGTTGTGGTGTGTCTCGTAGTCTATACCAATAGTAGATGAAAATTCTATCTGTGCTGAAAGTATGGAAAATATGGTTGAGATATTGTGGCACTCACAGACGAAATGGGTGAGTACACGGAGAACACAAACTTCAGCCTAAGTTTATAAATAACGGTACATGAAGCCGACAAGGACAGGGTGTCTGTTGAGAGACAGAATCTAAAAAGTCTGAGGGAGGACTAGTCCAAAATATTATGTGAAACAGGTTGCATTTTGTTATGGCGACCCGCCAATAAAACGGGGAAGTTTGTTGTTTACCCAGGCAAGATAGCAAGATGTAATTAGGGTTGGAATAATCCAAAAGAAAGTGGCTTTTGAATTGATTGAGGGATTAGCTGATGAGTAAGCAAAGGTATAACCCTTAGTGGGAAAACCTACGTGAAGCTATTGTAGAAGTCAGACGGTACCATAGTAATGTCGATAGTTGGTCTGATGACTATGGAGTGATTTGTACGAGGAGAAAGCCAACTGTAATGAAGGGTACTGTTGTTGGAGCAGCTGTTAATATTGGGAATCTAGTAAGGTGAAAGTAAATATCACAGCACTTATTACTACACAGCGGGTACAGAGGTTGGAACAGTCTGGGTGGCTAGCAAATATGGAGGCCAAAAGGCTTTAACGAATACTACAGCCCCGAAATACCCTTTCTCTCTTAAGCTGTTTAAAGAGAAAATAAATGTTAAATGCTGACCTGCTAATGTTACAGGGAAAGCTGTAATTCTATGGGAAGAAACGGTCATAGGCACCATAGAAACAACCGGGGTATGGATTCTGGCACTCATAGAAAGATTCCCAGAGAAATAACAGCAAGGTCCTACTTCCAGCTAAATAGTATTAAAAGTAAAGACCTATTTTTTAGGGAACAACCAAAATGGATAAGAGGATTTAGGACTGTCGTAAGAGTTCATAGTAACGAGGATAGAAGAGTAATATCTTTTTAAATATGAATATTTTGTATTTCTAAAGGAGTAATACTTCTTTAGGGAAAAGGACCTCTAGGCGCTCAGTTATACATGCAAAAAGTTGGTACACAGCGACCAATTGGAACTTTTGTAGATGGAATAGCATTCAAAGATAAACTTGGTAATTTACGGGTATATACAGATATTACTGTTTAAACCTGAGATTATTGAGTAAGACCGAATGTAAAAGATCTGAGGTCAGAACCGGATTCAGGAAATCCAACAGTTCGGGATCTTAGGGAGCTACAGGAAACGTGGTATTACGCAGAGAAAATACACGCGCCTGCTCTCTACCCAACAACCGAAGTTAGAAACAAAATAAGAGTGGTTGATTAACTGTTAAGTAGTTTAGATGCTGATAGAGGTGAGTGAGTCTGCCGGATGGTGCTTAAGGGAAAGAAAACCGGAGGCAAAGCAGGACGGAAATACTGCGACCTGAGTATTGATATACTAGCAGGTGCGATTGAATTCCTAAAACGTAGTTGATAATATTATGAAGAACAGGGGTTAATAGACTGGATTATCGAGTTAAAGACTGTTAAGTCGTGAATGATGACTTACTCCTTGAGATAGGGCAACGGGAACAGAAAGCTGTATACGGAAGAACCGTACGTGCAGTTTGGGGAGGGGTCCAAACTGAAAGGCTGGTCCTACTCTATTTTTTTAACATTAAAAATTAACTTAACATTAAAAATCCAGAGCAGAAGTAAGTTGTGACAACTGTTAACCGAACAGTGGGAGTATTTACTAGAAGGTAGAATTGAAGGGAAACTGGTTGGTGAAACCTCAATTTAATTATTAAAGTAAAACCTCAGTATTTATCAAAGTTTTACTTGCAAATTCAACAGTTTGAGTTACATAAGAAAAGGGGCAATAGCAAATATTGTATAATTATATCAACCAAAAAAGTAATTTTAAGGTTAATAATGGTATAAATTTTCAGCTGTCCTCCAAAGCTTAAATTAATATTTAAAGAGACTTCAGATATGATATTAATAATTTTGTTAATAGATATTTCGCCTTTTAGATAAACACGGGCAATTTTCTTGCATAAAATCTTTGGAATTTTAAATGATTTCTATTTTTTAACAAAAAAAAGTATTAAACTATGAAATAGAGAAGGAAAAAGTTAAAATTTATTTAATAAATAAATATAAAAGAAAGCGATGTCACATATATTTACCTCAAAAGAAAATATAAATAGGTTCGATAGTTAAACTGAAATCATTTGGCATTATAATGAATACATAATTTTTTGTCAACAATTCCACACCTTTATAATTCATCTTATATACTAAAGTACAAAGTTATTTTTGCATATATTTTTTTGATAAAATATAATATTAGTTGAAGGTTCTAAAATATCAATATATAATAATACCAATATCATTTTTATAATTATATTAATATTTTATTTCACACCCATGATAGCTGGTTTTATATTGGGAAATATAAAGAAAATTGAGATAAAAAATAAAATGAAATAGGTTCAAAACTAGGAGATCTTTTAACCATAAAAACAAATAAGTTGTCCAGCAAATACAAACCTTCCTTTATATAAAGGAGAAGTAGTTTCTATTATTTATATCAATGTTTTGAAATGATCTTATTTTAGCAGCATTTTTAAGTAAAATATTATATGGCTTTATTTTTTTATTCTTTTATTTGCTTCTGCTTGGACAGGTTTTGGGCAGGGTGTTATCCTGAAAAAATCAGAAAGTAGAGCAGGTATAGTATTAATGATTTTTGGGGATATTTATTTGTTACAGTAATTGGAGTTAAACTTGATATTAATATATTTATTTCTCTTGTTATAAAAAGCAAGTTAATTATAGAGATTTCACGTCATTATTTAATTTTGATGCTGATATTTATTATATTGTAGGCTTTTGTTGAAACTTTATCGATGAAAATGGCAGGCCAAAATATTGTTTTTACTAATTTTGATAAAATTAATCTTGATTAAAAAAGAAAAGAAATAGCAAATCAACTTGAAAAAAATTAATAGTATGTTTTCTAATTCATTATATTCATATAAAGGAAGGGGTGTTTTTTATCTAATAGCATTTATAACAAAAATTGTCGTATATTATTTATATAATATCAAAAATCACAAGGAGGGTTTCATATGAATAAGATAGCTTTTTTCTTATCGGGTTTAACAGGGATTATTGGGCTTTTAATAATAATGGTTACAGAGATTATACAGTCTGTAATGCCTTTTTTAGGGCGAGCCGCTTTCCAAACAGCAGCATCTGGTAGTTATACACCTGCTGACTATTATATTGATTTTAGTATTTTACAGTACTTCTCATTCTTTTTAATTATATTAAGTATAATAGTGTCTATTCTTTTTTATAGAGTAGATAAATCAAAAAATGATACTGATTAATAAAAAAATGGAGGACAAAGATGAATAATGGGGATTCAAATAATCGTAGTGCATATAACAATATGGCAGAGTATTATTATGAGGATATAGATAAAAAACCTTTTAATGCTTATTATGAAAGGCCAGCTACACTTTCGTTAATCCCAAGTGTAGATGGTAAAATTGTCTTAGATGCTGGCTGTGCAGCAGGTTGGTATACAAATTGGTTGCTCAATAATGGGGCCCAGGTGACTGCCATAGATTTGAGTCCGAAGATGGTTAAAATGTGTAAGAAAAGAGTAAAAGGTAGGGCAAAAATCATACAAGCTAATTTAAGCAAACCTCTAGATTTTTTAAAAGATAAACAGTTTGATATCGTGCTTTCATCTTTAACTTTACATTATATACTCGATTTATATAGTGTGATGGAAGAGTTTTACAGGATATTAAAAAAATCAGGAGCTTTTGTATTTTCAGTGCATCATCCTTTCATGGATTTTTCATATTTTAATAGCGATAATTATTTTTCCACAGAACTATTAACCGACTATTGGCAGACTCCTATGGGCAAACAGAAAGTACAGTTTTACAGACGGCCATTAAGCAAAATTATTTTACCTTTGCTGCAATCAGGTTTTAATATAGATAAATTATTGGAACCAATGCCAACAGAAAAATTTAAAATTGAAGATTCTAAAACATATAAGAAGATATGTAAGAACCCACAGTTTTTATTTATCAGGGCAATCAAAGAATAAATGGATAAACTTTTGAGTTAAAGAAGTGAAATTGAGATTAGGGGTGTGGTAATTGTCAAAAAATTATATCATACATGGTGATAAGCCCCTTAATATTATGACATTACATGGAGGCCCGGGAGCTTTAGGTGAGTTAAGAAAACTGTCGATTAAAATAAGTGAACACAAGGGAGTTATTGAATATCTACAAACCGGAGATTCTATTACGCTGTTATTATCTGATATGAATAAAATAATTGCCGATCAGACAGATCAAGCTATTAGTTTAATCGGTTATTCTTGGGGAGCCTGGTTAGCTATGATCTATGCTGCTTTGTATCCTGAAAAGGTAGCAAAAATCATCATCATTAGCAGTGCACCTTTCAGAAAAGAAGACGATAGACTAATCAGAAAAACCAGATTAGCAAGGATGACTCCTGAAAAGCAAAAATTATTTATTTCTGGTTCAAAAGAACTTAAAAGTAAAAAAAAGATTGAAGATATAAAATTAAAAGAGCATATTAAACTAATAAAAAAAGTTGATTCCTACGAGTTGATAGCTGACTATGATGAAGTGGTGGAATTTCGTTATGACTTGTATAAAAAAATATGGGCTGAAGCCTCTTTAATGAGAAAAAATAATAAACTAATATCTTATTTAAAAGAAGTTCAATGCCCAATAAAAGTAATTCATGGTGACTATGACCCTCATCCATGTAGGAAAATAATAGAGCCTTTAGAAAAGTATGATAAAGACTATCAGTTATATTTACTAAAAGATTGTGGTCATAAACCATGGATAGAAAAGAAGGCTTATAATGAGTTCTTCTGTATTTTATTTAAATTAATCTCTTAATTTGAGTTTTTAAGATCTAATAAAAAAATGACTTGATTGAATATATAGATACCAAGGGTAATCAAAAGAGAATTCTCTTTTGATCATTATAAATATTATAGCGACTACCCCGGGTAAATCCGATTAGAGTTATATTTCTTTGCCGGGCTAAATCAATAGCTGTTGAAGTTGGTGCAGAGCGAGAAATTAAAATAGGGATCTCTTGTCTGGATATTTTATTTATAATTTCTGAAGAGACCCGCCCACTTGTTAAAATAATTTTATCATTTAAATTTAGGCTTTTAAGAAGGGCTTTACCTATGATTTTGTCGATTGTATTGTGTCTTCCTATATCTTCAATTACATAAAGTAATTTATTCTTGTTTCCTAGAGCAGCGGTGTGTGTACCACCGGTTTTATTAAAATAAAGGGCTTTTTCTTGCATATCGGCCATCATCTTATTGATCATATTTGATTTAATAGATATTGATCTATCTGCTATTTGATCTTTTATATATTCCTTATTATTAAAAGTACTACCTTTTGCACAACCAGAGGTTATTGTTCTGGTTTGAAACTGTCTACAATCTATATCTTTTTTTAAATTCACATTGATAATTGTTTTGTCTTCAGATAGATGCAAATATTTTATTTCATTTATATTCTCAATAATATTCTCTGAAGCCAGCCAGCCGATAGTTAATTCTTTTAATTTTTCAGGTAGAGCCATCAAACTGACTAATTTATTTTGATTTACAATAACTAAGAGTGGAGTTTCTTTAATTATCAAGTCATTTATCTGAGATGATTCATTATTTTTGACCCTATCAATTTTGTAACTTTCAGTTGAATTATTATTCATAATTTATTTCCTTTCTTTTTATCTAATTTTTTTTTAATAATATCAGATATGTAAATGTTTTAAAAATATTTTTTCTGATTTTTTGTAAATATTGTCTTATGCTTGTTATTTATTTTAATATTGTAAAGGCTGTCTTCATTGACAAAATAGGATTTATTTGCTATTATGACACTGAAAAAAAGCAAGTTAGATAAAACTCTAGCTTTATAGTAGATGAATTAATTGTTTTGAAATACATAAGAATTAATTTTATTAATGAGTAAAATCAAAGATAGTTTGCAAAAAGTATATTAAAATGAAATTTAGAGGGTGAAATCATGCTTGTAGCTGTTATAACTATCGATTTACAGATACCTATGGCCCAATCTTTAAAAGATAAAAGGAGAATTATTAAAAGCCTAACAGACAAATGCAAAAATAGATTTAATATTGCAGTGGCAGAAGTTGATAACAAAGACCTCTGGAAAAATGCCAAACTTGGTTTGGTGACTATAGCAGGAGATGGGTGGTATTTAGAAAGAGTTATTAATAAAATAATCAAGTATATTGAAAGCTTTCCAGAAATCAATCTATATAATTATGATATTACTTATTATTAGAATATATTTGTGAAAAATCATTTATTTAAAACGGACAATTTATATGAAATGGCAGGAAAAGCAAGCATTATGTTGAATATAAAAACTATGATATGACTATTAAATGAACAATAATTTCATTGTTGGAGGATGATGGTAATGTCTAATAAAAAGTTCATAATAATATTACTGTTTTTAATTATACTAATAGCTACACAAACAACTTTGGCAACCAATATCCCCGATATTTACATAAATGGCCAAAATATTACCGAAAAACTTGATCCGATAAGAAGTAATGGGGCTGTTTTGGTTAGATCTTTGGCTCTGGCTGACAGCCTTGAGGCAGAATTGAAATGGCTGGGGGATATTAATACCCTGAACATTACAAAAGAGGATAAAACAGTCAAAATGATGGTCGAGAGCCCATATATTCAAATAAATAGTACCACAATTCGAACAGAATCACCTATGGTCATCAAGGATAATAACACATATATACCCTTTACAGGAATCATGAATGTTTTTGGGTTTTTAATAGAATATGATAAGATAAGTAATTCCTATTATCTTTTCAAACCGCAATCCTTTTTAAAGGAGGTAACCTGGGGTCCTAACAGGCAGTCCTTAGTCCTAAAGATGGATAATATTGCACCTTACAGGTTAAAGTTGACGGATGACCCCAAAAAGTTAATCGTTGAAATTGAAAAGGCTGCTTTAGAAGCAGATTTTAAAGATAATGTGTCAGATAAAAACTATTATTTTACAAACAAAAGAATCGAGAACCAGGCCACTTTACAACTTGTGATAACCAGCAAATATCCGCTTCCTATTAACTCTGATGAAGTGATAAGTGAAGAAAACGGCAATTTACTGATCCGCTTTATGCCACAAATAACTTCTATCAACTGGCAAAAGGAAGGCTCTCTAGAAATTCAAGCAAATGGAAGCGTTAATAAACCTGAAGTTTCATTTCTGGAAGAACCGCGCAGAATGGTATTAGATATTCCGGATCTTTTGTTAAGCGAGTTCGAAAAAAACCTTGATGAAAATGAATGGATTAAAGATGTGCGGGTCAGCCAATTTCAATTTGAACCTACTATTTTAAGAATTGTTTTAGATCTTGAGGAAGAAAAATATTTAAATATTGTTCAGCAGCAGGACAGCAAAAAAATTGTCTTAAAACCCGTGCAGCGTGCTCGAATTTTCGATCTTAAGTATGAGGACCATCAGATTGTATTTAAAACTGATGCACCTGTTGAACCGGATTTATTTACATTAGAAGATCCTGCTCGCCTTGTTATTAATCTTTTTAATACCTATAGAGAAGATAATATGCAGGATGAAGTGGATATTAAAGAAAATCTTGTAGAAAGAATTAGGGTAGGACGTTTTGATAGCCAGGTTGTTAGAATTGTGGCTGACTTAAGTGAAATCACGGCTTATGAATGGGAACAGGAACAATTTAGTAAAGATGTATATGTTCACAGTATTAAAATGGCCAATAAATTCGATGATATTGAACTGTTAGATCAGAATCTTTATACCAATATTAATATAAATGTGAGTGGTAAAGTAGATTATGAAGTTAAAAAGTTCTCATTTCCCCACAGGGTGGTCGTAGATATTAATGGTAAAGAGATAACACCTGAAGAAATAGATTTACCAGAACCCATGGGCATAGTCAAAGAAATGAGGATGAGTAGATTTGAACTGGATGATGAAGAAGTAACCAGGATTGTATTTGAGCTGAGTGAATATTTTAATCATAATGTTATATCTGATAATCCTGATAGTAAGATAAATATTGCCTTAGCAAAATCTGAAATACTAAGTGAAAATAATTTAATAGTAATAGATGCTGGACATGGCGGGTTTGATCCCGGGGCTGTTAGTAAACATGATGTGCAGGAAAAGGTTGTCAATTTGCAGATTGTCCAAAAGCTTGCGAATATATTAAGAAGTCAGGGATTTAAAGTGCTGTTAACAAGAGAAGATGATTCCTTTGTTTCTCTCAACAAACGCGTAGAAATTGCAAATGAAAAGGGAGCAAGAATTTTTATAAGCATACACAATAACTCTTCAACCAAAAATACATCTGAAGGTACAGAGACATTTATCGCACCCAATAAGTCAGGTGATAGTCTGCTTTTAGCCCAAAAAATACAAAAAGAGCTAATTCGGGAATTGTGTTTGGTTGATAGGGGAGTTAAAAAGGAACATCTTTATGTAATCAAATATACTAAAATGCCTGCTGTATTAATTGAGGTTGCATTTTTATCAAATCCCACAGAAGAAAAATTACTCAAAAATAAAGAGTTTATTACTAATTCAGCTATAGCTATTAGTCGAGGTATAGTGGACTATTTTGATAAATTTAAGGATTGAGGTGGGCAAACATGAATAAAAAAATATTTAAGCTCATTATAACAGTTGTGATAGCAGTTTTAATAATAGGAGCAGCCTATATCTTTTTATCTGATACTAATCTATTTGTTAAAGAAAAAAAAGTCAACTTATATTTTGGAACTGATGATGCAATGAATTTAAAATTAGAAAAGAGAGATATAAGAGGGAGAAATTTATACCTCGAGGCTGTTATGGAATTGATAAAAGGCCCAACAGATCCCAATTTAACGAAAACTATTCCAGACGGGACAGAGGTTTTAAATATATCTAAAGATGGCGATATTATAGTTGTCGACTTTAATGATAAAATAGTTAAAAACCACTGGGGTGGTTCAACGGGTGAAAGAATAACTGTTTATTCTATAGTCAATACCTTAGGTCAGTTTGAAAAAATCAATAAAGTCAAATTTTTAATAGAAGGTGAAGAAGTCAATACCCTAGTTGGACACATGGATCTAAGTACACCACTTGAACCCAATCCAGAACTAAGTCAATAAAGTAATAATCAATACAGGAGTGGAAAAAATGATTAAAGATAAGAAGGCAATTGGAATGTTGGATTCTGGGGTAGGAGGTTTAACAGTTGCAACAGAAATCATTAAGACTATGCCGGCAGAAAAAATTATATACTTCGGTGATACACTTCATTTACCTTACGGACCAAAATCCAAAGAAGATGTTAGAAAATACGTGTATAAAATTATAGAATATTTAAATTCAAGGGAAGTTAAAACAATAATTTTGGCTTGTAATACTGCCACATCTATGCTATTAAAGGAAATTAGGCAAAAAATAAAACTACCTTTATTTGGGACTATTGATGGTGTGCTGCAGTCAGTAAGAGAAGTTACTAAAAATAAAAAGATAGGTATTATAGGGACGAAAGGAACTATAAAGAGTAAAGCATATCAAGAAGCTTTATTACAGGGAGATAGTACTCTAAAAATATATGCGAAAGCCTGTCCAAAATTCGTTAATCTGGTTGAAAAAGGTGTCTTTAAGGGTCCGAAAGTTTTAAAAATTGCAGAAAAATATTTGATGGAATTTAAAAAACAGGATATTGATACCCTGATTTTGGGATGTACTCATTACCCCTATTTAATACCTGTTATCAAAAAAGTAATGGGTCAGGGCGTTAAGTTAATTAACCCGGCCGAAACCATGGCAGAGAAGGCTAAAAACATAATTGCTGTTAAAGGATTGATCAGTGGGAAACATGAAGATATTGTTGATTTCAGCAATCATGAATTCTATGTGAGTGATTTAAATAAAGTGTCACTTGAATTTTTAAATAAAGGGACCAACTATTTAAATTTACCAGATTTAAAATTTGAAGAACTTCATATTTTTGATTAGTGAGAAATATAAAGAAACGTAAAAAAAATAAATTATCTAATAAAAAAAGAAGATTAAGTAAAAATGGCCCTAAACAGGGTCTTTTTTACTGTTTTGACTTTACACTATAATTACTGTAAAATTGGGATACAGATGTAAAGATACATTACGAGGAGGAATACTATGAGCAATAACAGAATAGATGACCGCGATAATAATCAGATAAGAGAAACCGAATTTGAAAGAAATTATACCAAATATGCAGAAGGCTCTGTACTTGTAACCACAGGTGATACAAAAGTAATATGTACAGTTTCAGTTGAAGATAGTGTACCATATTTTTTAAGAGGCCAAAACAAAGGTTGGTTAACTGCTGAGTATTCTCTGCTTCCTAGGTCAACGCAGTCTAGAACTATTAGAGAAGCTGCTAAAGGTAAAAGAAGTGGAAGAACCAGAGAAATTCAAAGGCTGATCGGGCGTTCGTTAAGAGCGGTAATAGATTTAAATTTAATTGGGGAAAGGACAATCTGGGTTGACTGTGATGTGATTCAGGCGGATGGTGGCACAAGGACTGCTTCAATTACTGGTGCTTTTGTTGCCTTATATGATGCAGTACAGTATATGATAGAAAAAGAAATGATAAGTGAATCCCCTCTGAAAGGTTTTGCAGCAGCAACCAGTGTTGGAATAGTAAAGGGAGAGTATTTACTTGATCTATGTTATCCAGAAGATGCTAATGCCCAGGTTGATATGAATATAGTAATGGAAGAATCAGGTAAAATAATTGAAATACAGGGGACTGCAGAACAGGATACATTTACAAGAGAAGAAATGAATAAATTTCTTGATTTGGCTGAAGTAGGTATAAATAAGTTAATCCAGAAACAAAAAAAATGTTTAGGACTAATATAAATGAAAAGAAAATTATTGATTGCAAGTTCAAACAAGGGAAAGATAATAGAAATAAGAGATCATTTTAAGGAACTGGACTTTGAAATGGTGACTTTAGAAGAATTTCATAATTTAAATGAAGTTGTGGAAGATGGTTCATCACTCAAAGAAAACGCATTAAAAAAAGCCAGAAATAGAGCTGAAAAGGTCAACTTATTAACTTTAGCTGATGATACTGGTCTTGAAGTAGATTATTTAAATGGCGATCCTGGCATTCATTCTGCTCGTTTTGCTCATAAAAATGCTACATATGAGGAAAATAATGAGAAGCTTATAGAATTATTAAAGGGTGTTGAGTATAAAAAAAGATCTGCTCAATTTACTACAGTGGTTGCAGTTATAGATCCTCATAAAGACGATCAATTTACGGTTACCGGTTACTGTAAAGGTTATATCTTAAAGGAAAGAAGAGGTAACAGGGGCTTTGGATATGATCCGTTATTTTATGTGCCAGAATATAATAAAACATTTGCTGAAATGCCAGTAGAGTTAAAAAATAAGATTAGTCATAGAGCAGATGCTTTAGAAAAGATGAAAAAGGTATTAAAAGCAAGATATTAAGAGTATAAATTATTTAATCTCCTCTAAAAGCATTTAATTAGCAATAATCAATAGTTGAAAATTTTGACCAATGCTTAAATATAAGTTATACTAATATTTGTTGTAAGAAAAAAACGTGTGAGCGGGAGTAGCTCAGTTGGCTAGAGCATCAGCCTTCCAAGCTGAGGGTCGCGGGTTCGAGCCCCGTTTCCCGCTCCATTAAATAATATGCGCCTGTAGCTCAGCCTGGATAGAGCAACGGACTTCTAATCCGTAGGTCAGAGGTTCAAATCCTCTCAGGCGTACCATTTATAAATTTTTATCATGGTGGGTATAGCTCAGTTGGATAGAGCGCAGGATTGTGGCTCCTGAGGCCGTGGGTTCAAGACCCATTACCCACCCCATTTTTTTAAAAAATCATTATAGTAGATCATAAGCTCATGAGTTCCATAGATTTAGATGGAGCAGGAATCATTTAATGAGTTGATGGTCTATTTTTTTGTTTTTAACTATATTTATTATTTTTACATAAATAAACTGGATATGTAATTTGTGAGCTGTTGATTTGCATTGATTTTACGATGGTCATTTACTCATTTTCTACTTTATTACTTGAAATTTATAAATAATTTAAGGAGGAATAAATTATTTACTGTTATTTGATTTGATCTTAGTTAATATATATTTATGATGGAGAAGTAATACTTATATCTATCAACTACAAAATCAACCAATCTGTTATTAGATAAACAAATGAACCTGAAATACAAGCTCTGGATCTTTTATAAATATTATTTACTGAAGACACTTTTTATAAAAATTTAATTAAGAACGTCTCTGATTATTTATTTTGTATAACAGGAACCACTATAGATTCATTATTATATAATATGTTTTAACTGATAAATATACTTAATGATAAGGATAATTATCATATAAAATAATCATCGTCGAATAATTTAATTAAACTGGTTCAATTAATCCAATGTAATTTTAATGAAACAGGATAATTATCATGTAATATAGGATTAAGATATTATAAATTATACTAATAATAAGCTAATTGATACTTTTTTTAAAAAAATGCTGATGAAATGTAGTTTGCGATGAAAGCTGTCTACAGGGTGTAGGCTTTACCAAAATCCTCTATGTTTATGATGAGGATAGGTAAGAATGTTGAACCAATTTCGGAAATTACAAGTCCAGAAGATGAACAAAGAATCAATTGGAATGATAAATTGGAAGTTTGAGGAAGTACTCATGATTGAGATCTTAGACATTGGACACTAAGTATTGGATACGTCGGGATTTTAATTCAGAGGAAGTTACAGCTTAAATACCAATATATTATTATGAAATAATGGAGTATGAAACCAAGAGTAAATTTGGTAGTCCTGAATTGCTAACAACTTTAGACATAAAAGATATAAACCCGATAACTTTAGCTGAAAGCGAATCAAATACGGCCCAATATTTTGAACCTTGTCCTAATCCTGAGGAAAATCTTCTTGTGTTAATTCTTATTGTGGAGAATAATTCGGGGGAGATTAGTGAAGATCATTGTCTTATTTATATTGAAGATTCAAATTTTTACTAATTAGAAATGTATATCGGTTTTTAAGTAACAAATATTTAATTGTACTTTATAATATTTAAGATAAGTTGTAGATGATATCGGCTGAAATCCAGATTGTTGTTTTCTGGATGGATGCCGGTATTTTTTTGCAGTAAGAAATTCAGAGCTCCTAATGTTTACAATTTTCTTTTTATTAAAAAAAGCTACATTAACTTATATAGATTTAATATTTAAGTCTACACTAGAGAAATATGGGGTAAACAAAAACATTGATGTCAACAAATAATTAAATCATTATAGATGCATATAGTATAGCTGTACTTATAAGTACTTAATAATGGAAAAGGTCCATAATGCTTAGATTCTGAAGTTTAAGCTTTATTTTTTTTAAGATTTATAAAAACCGGTGCTGATCTGTTATTTAAATATTCATAATAGTATTTATCATTATGGTAAGACATAATAGATTTCAATCTATTTAATCATTCATCTAGTATATTATATATTTATGAATAAGACAAAGAATAATAAATTGTAGCACTACAGCATAAACTTGACAAGATTACTAAGATATGCTATCCTTTTATTGTAATACCCACAAGGGGTATAGAGGAGTGATCCTGATGAATAAAGATATTACTTTAAATATTAAAGGTATGAGTTGTGCTGCATGTTCGCAGGCTGTTGAAAAAGCACTTAATAAAAAAGAGGGAGTCCAGGAAGCAAATGTTAATCTTCCCACAGAAAAAGCATATGTAAAATATGATCCTTTCAAAGTAACTGTTGAAGATTTAATAGAAACCGTACAAAACAGCGGTTATGATGTAAACCGAAAAAAAGAAAAGATTTCATTTCATGTTGATGGAATGAACTGTGCAAGCTGTTCACAGGCGGTTGAAAAAGCATTGGCTGAGGCTGATGGAGTTTATGAAGCTAATGTAAATATAGCTAATGATACAGGTTCTATCATCTATGACCAAAACATTTTATCTAAAGACGAATTGAAGGAATTGGTAAATAGTTCTGGTTATGAAATAACTAAATTTTATGATGAAGAATCATATCAAAAATCTAAAGAAAAAGATATCAAGAAGGTAAAAAAAGCAAAAAACAAGATGATAGGGACCTGGCTTTTTACTATTCCTATTATGCTGTGGATGGTGCCAGAAATGTTCTTTGGGATAGTATGGCCTAACCATACAATCTTTAATCTGGGTATGATAATGTTGGCATTACCACCTCTTCTTTACTTTGGAAGACAGACGTATATATCCGCATATAAGTCAGTAATTCATGGTGGTGCTAACATGGATGTACTCATAGCGATGGGTACTGGGGCTGCTTTTATTACAGGACCTTTTGTTTTCTTTACACCCATGGCAAATTATGCTGGTATTTCAGCGATGATTATGGCCTTTCATCTTACAGGCAGATATATAGAAGAAAAGGCAAAGGGCAGAGCGTCTCAAGCGATAAAGAAACTACTTGAGATGGAAGCAAAAACTGCTACAATCATAGAAAATGATAGTGAAAAAGAAGTTCCTATTGAAGAAGTAAAAACTGGCGATATTATGGTAGTGAAACCGGGAGAAAAGATACCTACAGATGGAAAAATAATAGAAGGAAGTACTTTAATAGATGAGTCTATGGCAACCGGTGAATCGATGCCTGTAGAAAGATCTATAGGTGATGAAGTAATTGGAGCTACTGTTAATCAAAATGGTCTTATAAAAGTAAAGGCATTGAAAGTGGGGAAGGATACTTTTCTATCACAGGTTATCAAGATGGTTGAAGAAGCTCAAGGTACCAAAGTACCTATTCAGGAATTTGCCGATAGAATAACTTCAATTTTTGTACCAACAGTAATAATAATAGCTTTAATTACATTTGTACTTTGGTTGTTATTCCCGGGCATATTAAGGGATGTTGGAATCTGGGCACAAAGCTTTTTACCGTGGGTCAATCCTACCTTAGGAACATTAACCCTGGCATTATTTGCAACGATAGCAGTCCTGGTCATTGCCTGCCCCTGTGCTTTAGGACTTGCTACTCCTACTGCATTGATGGTGGGTAGCGGAATGGGAGCAGAAAACGGTGTATTGATTAAAAAAGGTGAAGCGATTCAAACAATGAAAGATATACACACTATAGTTTTCGATAAGACTGGTACGATAACTAAGGGGAAACCCGAAGTGACAGATATTATAAATCTTAAGGGTAATAGCAAAGAAAAAATACTACAGATGGCTGCAAGTGTTGAAAATGGTTCCGAACACCCTTTAGGAAGTGCAATAATAAACAAAGCCAAAGAAAAGGAACTCAAATTATTTGATATAAAAGAGTTCAAGGCAGTTACAGGTAAAGGTGTAAAAGCTAGGATAGATAGAAATGACGTATTTGTTGGGAACATTAAATTGATGAAAGATAAAGATATTAAACTAAATAAAGAAACGTTAGATAAAATGTATATTCTCGAGGATGAAGGTAAAACTGCGATCCTAATTTCATATAATAATGGAATAAAGGGTATAATCGCTGTGGCAGATACCCTAAAAGAAGATTCTAAAAAAGCTATCAATGAGCTGAAAAGTTTGGGTTTAGAAACAGCTATGATTACAGGAGATAATAAAAGAACTGCACAAGCAATAGCAGACAAAGTAGGTATTGACCATGTGGTATCAGAAGTACTCCCAGAGGGAAAGGTTGATAAAATTAAGAAATTACAAAACAGATTTGGTACAATTGCTATGGTGGGTGATGGTATAAATGATGCACCGGCTCTTACCCAAGCCAATGTAGGTATTGCAATAGGTACAGGAACCGATATAGCCATTGAATCTTCTGACATTACATTAATAAGGGGAGATCTTTCATCAGTAGTTGTAGCAGTAAAGCTTTCCAGAGCAACATTCAGAAAAATTAAACAGAATTTATTCTGGGCATTTATATATAACTTAATTGCGATACCAATTGCGGTATTAGGATTACTACATCCTGTTATAGCAGAAATAGCAATGGCTACTAGTTCAATTACCGTAGTAACTAATGCCAATACCTTAAGAAGAGTAAATATACAGCCAGATTATGAATAATTAATAAAAGATTTATGAAAATAAATGAGGTCCCTTGCTTATATAAGGCATTTAGTTTTAAAATGTTTTATTTTATCTTTAAACTCTTTTGAATATTTATTATTAAGTTTAGAATATAATGTATTTTATTATAAAAGACTCCAATATATTCAAAAATATTCTATGGAGTCTATTTTTTATTTTAATAGCTTTTGTAATTGTAAATATATTAATTTTTTGTGTTTTATATATAGTTTGAAGGTAAGCTGCCTTTTATTTTGAAATATATAAAGTAATATATCTAATAAATTATTATTTGATTTTAAGCTTAATTACTAGTATAATGTTATTTGTATTAAAGGATAATTAAGAAATATAGTTATGAAATACTCATAAATTATCATTTTTATATGTATTTAATTTTAAGTAGACCATTAGCTCAATCGGAAGAGCAACTGACTCTTAATCAGTAGGTTCGGGGTTCGAGTCCCCGATGGTCTACCATTTTATTTTGTTGATATAACAAGGATTATAGGGAAATCCCAGTGAATAATTCACCGGGATTTTTTTATTTTGTAGCCATTTTGTATCCATGATTCCCATTTTTATATTTTTCAAGCTTTTTTACAGCTTCTTTTTGCATTGAAGGAACCACATGTGAAAATATTTGGAATAAAAATGATAATTGCTTTTACCTAATACAGGTTTTTTATGTGAAATATTCAAATGGAAAGATGGAGAATAAGAAAACTTCAATAATATATATAATGTTTTAGCATTTATGAAGTAGTTGTCATATATTTCTGAGTTAGACTACACGCCTCTATAACATGTTCATCGTCACCTAAACATACTCATTAAAACCTTAAATGAATATATTTATGGTATAATGAATAGGTTTATGATATAATAAACATTGTCATAAACATATTAAATGAATATGTTTATAGAGGAGTGAATACATTTATGATGTCAATTAGAAATGAAAAACTGAAAACTGAAGAAATTCCTATGAATATAGTAAAATTAATTGGTAAAATAAATGAGTACAAAGGAAAGCAGAACCTATATTTAGATCAAGCACCGCAAGTATTAGAGAAGTTAAAAGAAGCCGCAATTGTTCAGAGTACTAAGTCTTCAAATAGTATTGAAGGAATTGTTATTACTGATAAACGTTTAAAGGAAATAATGCGAGATGATACTATGCCTGATGATCGTTCTGAAGGTGAAATTGCAGGATATAGAGATGTATTGAATAGTATTCATACTTCCTATGATGCCATTCCCATAAATCCCAATATAATTTTACAATTTCATAAAAATTTATATAAGTTTGTTTCGGCTGAGGGGGGAGAGTGGAAAAATCAAAATAATGTAATTGAAGAAGTATTACCTAATGGTGAAAAATATGTTAGATTTAAACCTTTGTCTGCTGCTGAGACTCCAAAAGCTATGGAAGAACTATGTGATTATTTAAATCGAGAGATGAAAGAAGAAACTATCGAACCGCTAATATTAATAGGAGCTTTTGTTTTGGACTTTTTGAGTATTCATCCCTTTAATGTTGGGAAAGGTAGAATGGCAAGATTATTAACTTTATTGTTATTATATAAATATGATTATAAGGTTGGAAGATATATAAGTTTAGAAAAAATAATTGAAGATAGCAAATCAAACTATTATGAGGCATTGAAGAAATCTTCAGTGGGTTGGCATGAGGGGAACCATAATCTTTTTATTTGGTTAGATTATTTTCTAGGTATTTTATTAGCAGCATATAAAGAATTTGAAGATAGAGTGAGATTAGTTAGGAACAAAAGAGGAAATAAAAGTTATAGGGTTGAACAATCTATAAAAAGAACATTAGGAACTTTTAAAAAGGAAGATATAAGGAATGCGTGTCCGGATGTTTCAGAATCAACAATTAATAGAGTTTTTAGAAAGTTAAAAGAAGAAGGAGTAATTGAATTATTAGGTAAAGGTCGAAATGCAAAGTGGAAAAGATTAGAATAATCTCGAGGCACGTCGTCTAACAAAATAAAATTGTATCTGAAGTTTGACAAAAAAATAATAGGTTGAATTATTATTTTTAGATTCACTATTTAAATTAGAGAGTTTTATTAATAATATAATGAGAAATTCAGATAAAATATGTTGAACGAAACCGAGGATTTGCTATGAAGTTTAAATACATCCTATTTCTAAATAAATTTACACAAAGATCTAAAATATTCGGGAATTTAAACAAGTTAATTATCATCCAACCTATAATTTATGATTGAGAACATAAAAATAGACATAATAATCCCCTGGTCTTAAATAATTTTTCAAAAAATATCAAGGAACAATTATATGGCTAACTCCCAAAAAGGTTAAATATATTTTTTATATAACCAAATAATACTAATACATTATCCTTTATGAATTACTTTAATCATCCTTAAATTAGTTCAACTAATTCCCTATAATCCATTATATGAAGGGCTTTATGTGATATAATATAATAGATATAATGTTTGTAAAAAATAGTCACCAACAATTAAGTTTATACGACTCATTTGATGATATGCCTAAATATCTCCAGGAATATCTGCGTAACTGATAAGCTCATACTTTTCAAGAAATTATTTTTCCAGCTTTTAATGAAGAACGTTTTTCTGTTTTATACAGTGATAAAGGATCCCGGCAAAATACTCCTGTTAATATAATTATTGGCAGCCTTATTATCAAATAGCTTTTTGAGCTCACTGATGAAAGTCTGGTTGTTAATATTTATCTAAATATGGAGTTCCAATATGCGTTAATGTTCACTAGTAAAAAAAGACTACCCATCTATAAATCTATAAAAATACATTTTATAATTTTAGAGAACGGGTTAAAAAGTAATATCAAGAAAATAATATAGACTTAATATAACAAGAAATTGAAATTTTAGCGAATATAATTGCAAATTATTTAGAAATCGAATGCAATAAAGCAGTTAGTACTGGTGATAAAGTTATTAAAACTGAAGAATTCCTTTTACTAAAAAGAATGCTCGGTGTGCAGACTTAAGATGATGATTTTGATAATATTGATCCGAAAGATGGCAAGGATTTAAAATCTGATGTTTTACAAAATCCCAGTGATTCTGATGCTACCTACCGGAAAAAATATGAAGCTAACATCGAATATACAGCCAATGTAGTTGAAGTTTTTGATGAAGACAATTTTGTAATAAAAAGTTATGATTTTAAACCTAATATATATTCTGATCAAGATTTTAGTGCTGATACTTTAGAAAAACTAAGTAATGATCATACATTAAACGTTAGTATTAATAACCCGTTAAAAATCTTTATGGATGGTGCTTATTATACATATGAACTTGCTAAAAAAGCTTTAAATTTAGGTATTCAGTTTATGCCGGGTGAATTAACGAGTAAAAAACCAGCTGTTGATAAAATGACTTATTATGAAAACGTTAATCTAGACTCTAACCTTGAAAATATCTTGAGCTGTACAAATGATATTAAACCTGAGTATTAAGAAAAGGATGAATATAACAAATCATTTTATGTTATATTTTCAAAAGGAGCCTGTAATAACTGTCAAAAGCAAAGTCAGTGTAGAATTAAACCTGAATTCGGAAAGTAGCCACAAAAAATAAATTTACACACTAATTTAAGCTAAAATAACGATATTTACATTTTCGATTTCTAAATTGAGCTATTAATTTGAATTCATACAAGATTTTATTTAAATAATGTATTTTTGGGGTATAGATATCCCTGGGGCCTTGTTTTGTGTTAAATAGGACTGACAAGTTAAAATTTTAAGCTATGTTCCGTAATAACACTGTCGGAAAGCAAACATATAAAGTCTATCTTTAATGCTTTCTACTATCTTTTTAAGATAATCCAATTTAGGAAGACGTATTGTATATCTGCAACTGCTCTTTTTGACTATGTTAGTCGGGATATTAATAAAGATTCTCCTTATTGTCCTGATACTTTTTTTAACCAAATTTGCAGGCAGCAGTGCCTGTTTAAACCAGTTGAAGTTATTGTATGCAATAGCCTTAATAATGATGTCTATATAATTTTTTTAAAACTTTTTCTGGCTGTTATGATCAACTGCAAAACCATTTTTAATCTCTTCTATCTTGTTTTCAATAATAGATCTTTGATTATAACGATGCCAGCACTCTTTTAGGGGAATATCTTCATTTAGATTGGTTACAATAGCCTGATAACTATAGATAGCACCCAAACCTTTTAAAAACATCTGATCTTTATTTTTTGGTTCGACTAATTTTTCATGATGGATAAAGATAAATCTTCTGTCATGTTCCCATTTGTCTAGAGGACATCTTTTTTCAGCTACATAGTAAAAACTACACACATACTACCAATTATCTTCAGAAAAGAAACCTTTATCAACTAAAAGGCCTTTAAGTATTGTGTTTTGAGGTAGATTGTCGATGGTCTCTTTGAAAAATTCAATAAACTGATCATTACTGTATTTATAATATAATACCTACTCTGATATCCAGAGAAAGACTAGACATTCCCCTACGGCTATCAAGAGGTATATAACTAACTTCAGCCAGGTACTACTTGCAACCAAAAACAATTTGTCGATTAAAGAAACAGCCCATATTGTTGGTATTTCAGAAAAACTAACAAAAGAATATGTTCAACTGTATCTTAAATATAATACTAAAGAAAACAAAGAACGAATAGCTGATATTGTAAAAATAGCCGAGAAAAAACTCCAGTCCAAACCGAGGCAAAAAAAGGAGGTGCAAAAAGGAGTAATAACCCCTTTGATAACTTAGATCAAAAGACATTAGAGACGCCATTATTGAGTTGTTAGAGACCGAATACAAGCTTGTAGGCAGCCATAAGATAATAGAACTTATCGCTAATGATATTGTGGATCTAGAGATCCAGTATCACCCCCGTAATAAAAAGACACAATTAGGATCTTTAAATTGGGTCAGTACATCTGATAAGAATAAAAAACCTAAACTCGGTCAAAAACGCAGTGAATACTAACAGGAAGTTATTGAACTTCCCTATATCACTGAAAAAGATATTGAGCTTAAACGTAAAGGTATCTCAAAAGTAGAGCACGATAGGATCCGTATAGAACGATTAACAAAAGCCGCTAAAGAGCAGGGAGCTATGCTGACAGTTTAAGAACTGGCAGCTATCATGAATCGCACTGCTGCAACAATTTCTAAACGCATCCAGGAATACCATAAAGGAAACGATGATGTCTTACCCTTAAAAGGATATGTCCTTGATATGGGTAGAGGAACTACTCATAAAAAAATCATTTTAGAATTATATGAACAAATAGTTGCTCCACCAGACATTGCAAAAAAGACAGATCACTCACTGCAAGCAGTTGATAGGTATATAAATGACTATGAACGAGTTAAATTCCTTGTTAGACGTGATATTGACAAGAAACAGATTAAACATATGACAGGTAGAGGAATTATTGTAATCAATCAGTATATCAAGATTATCAAGGAATATCATCCTGAAATATTTGAGGATGAAAACGGAAAATAATTTTCAATTGAAATTTTTTGAAGGGTTAACCCTTCAAAAAGATATAAACCTAAGAACTAAAGCTTATATGATAGGACAAATGTAAATATTTAATTTTGTTGAGATTTTAAAATACAATTTTATTTACTAATATAGATAGTTGTAGTTGTGGAGGATCTTCCAAGATTATATGTATATGATCTTTTTCTCCTTTAAACTCTTAAACTATACATTCGTTATCATTAAGTAATTTGGTGAATATCTTTTAAATTTCTTAAACATTACAGGCTTGATAGGCTCATATCTATATTTTGTAATTACCACTAAATTAAGATATTATATAATTATAATAACATGGAGGTGAAAACCAATGTAATTATAATTTGAATTTAAGCTCATATTCAATCTTGATCAATTAGAGATAATTAAGGAATTAAGTTGGCATATTAGCAAATTATATAATATAGTTAATGATAAAATTATAAATAATGAAAATGTAAAGCCTTTTTATATTCAATTAGAAAAACCATTTAAAGCAAATTGGAATCTTGACTATTTCTATAAAGCTAGTATAAAAATAGTTGATTTAGCAATCAAGAATTTAAGAATCTACTATCATCATTAGGGTTATAAAGAGTATTAATTAAAGAGGTAATCTTAAATCTTTTGTTAAAATACCAATGCAAAGATTGGTAGAACTGATTATATATAAAGCCAAACTAGAAAACCTCAAAGTTATTAAAATCAATTTGAGCATATACTGTTGGTTGTAGTTTAAGATTAAAAAAATAACTATGATAAATCTAGACGAATTAAAAGAGGCCTATTTAAAATTAATGAAGATATATTAATTAATTAAGACCAGAATGGAAGCTTTAATATTTTGCGTAAATACCTTAAAGATAAATGTAGTTTCAGAACTATTAA
>Ga0209942_1000352_pt1 | contig 28584 bp, 28 predicted proteins | sample SalPonR1_A_D2_MG_FD_185695 | JGI IMG/M metagenome (GOLD analysis project Ga0209942, IMG submission 185695) | Salt pond soil microbial communities from South San Francisco under conditions of wetland restoration - Salt Pond MetaG R1_A_D2_MG... ...
GGACTGAACCGCCCGCTCGCCGGGTGGCGGGCCGCACACGAGCGAAGGGCCTTATCGCCGACAGTACATGAACAGGGAAACCACAAAGGGCGCCGGCCGGCGTCTGCCGGATCAGTCGGCCGCGGCATCGCCGCTGGAGCGCGCCGTCAACGAGCGCTACCTCGCCGACGAGTCGAAGGCGGTGGCGGAGCTGCTCGAGCGCGCCGACGCCGGGCAGGCGCTGCGCGAGCGGGTGCGCGAGACGGCGGTCGAACTCGTGGCCCGGGTGCGCGAGACGGAACGCCGCCACGGCGGGCTGGACGCCTTCCTGCACAAGTACGACCTTTCCTCCCAGGAAGGCGTGGTGCTGATGTGCATCGCCGAGGCGCTGTTGCGCATTCCGGATGCGGATACCGCAGACCGTCTCATCGCCGACAAGCTGACCTCGGGCCGCTGGGAGGAGCACCTCGGCAGCAGCGACTCGCTGTTCGTGAATGCCTCCACCTGGGGGCTGATGCTGACCGGCCGGCTCATGCGGCTGGACGAGGCCACCATCCGCAATCCGGCGAAGTTCCTCGGCAAGCTGACCGGCAAGGCGGGCGAGCCCGTGGTACGTCAGGCGATGCGCCAGGCGATGAAGATCATGGGCTACCAGTTCGTGATGGGGCGGGACATCGAAGAGGCGCTGGAGCGGGCCGGCAAGGGCGACAACCGGCGCTATCGCTACTCCTACGACATGCTCGGCGAGGCGGCGCTCACCGCCGGGGACGCCGAGCGCTACTTCCGGGCCTATGCCGGCGCCATCGAGGCCATCGGCGGCGCGGCCGGCGACGACGTCATCGCGGCGCCGGGCATCTCGGTGAAACTCTCCGCCCTGCATCCGCGCTACGAGTTCACGCATCGGGCCCGACTGCTGGACGAGCTGGTGCCGCGGCTCGCCGGGCTGACGGAGATGGCTCGGGAGGCGGGGATACCGCTGACGGTGGATGCGGAGGAGGCCGACCGGCTGGAGATCTCGCTGGAGATCTTCGCGGCGGTCGCCGAGAGCACCTCGGCGGCCGGCTACGATGGCCTGGGCCTCGCCGTGCAGGCGTACCAGAAGCGGGCGCTGCCGGTGATCCGCTGGCTGGCGGAGCTGGCCGGGCGCACCGGCCGGCGTATCCCGGTGCGCCTGGTGAAAGGCGCTTACTGGGACACCGAGATCAAGCGCGCCCAGGAGCAGGGGCTGGAGGGCTATCCGGTGTTCACCCGCAAGGCGAACACCGACGTCTCCTTCCTCGCCTGCGCCCGCGAGCTGCTGGATGCCGGCGAGCGGCTCTATCCCCAGTTCGCCACCCACAACGCGCATACGCTGGCGAGCATCCTGCACCTGGCGGGCGAACGGCGGGACTACGAGTTCCAGCGACTGCACGGCATGGGCGGGGAGCTCTACGAACAGGTGGTCGACCCGGAGCGCTACGACCGGCCCTGCCGCGTGTACGCGCCGGTGGGCAGCCACGAAGATCTGCTGCCCTACCTGGTGCGGCGGCTGCTCGAGAACGGCGCCAATACCTCCTTCGTCAACCGCATCGTCGACGAGGAGGCACCGGTGGAGGAGATCGTGGCGGATCCGGTCGAGGCGGTGCGGCGTCTCGAGTCGTATCCCCATCCGCGCATCCCGCTGCCGGCGGCAATCTACGGCGAGGAGCGGCGCAATTCCCGCGGCCTGAACCTGGCCGATCGGGCCTTCCTGGGCGGCTGGCTGGAGCGGATGCAGAAGGCCCTGGACGGCGGTCATCATGCGCGACCCCGCGTGGGCGGCCGGACGCTGTCCGGACGGCCGGTGGAGTCGCGCAATCCGGCGCGTACGGGCGAGATCGTGGGCGTGGTCGAATACGCGGATGCCGCCGCGGTGGACCGGGCGCTCGGGTCGGCGTCGGAGGCCTGGTACGACTGGAACGCGACGGATGGGGGGACGCGCGCGGACGTCCTTCGCCGTGCCGCGGACCTCTACGAAGAGGAGGCGCCCGCCCTGATGGCCCTGTGCGTGGCCGAGGCGGGCAAGAGCATCGGGGACTCGCTCGGAGAGGTCCGCGAGGCGGTGGACTTCCTGCGCTATTACGCGGCCCGTGCGGAGGCGCTGTTCGGGGCGCCGCTGCCGATGGCGGGGCCCACCGGCGAACGCAACGAACTCCGGTTGCAGGGCAGGGGCGTGTTCGTCTGCATCAGCCCGTGGAACTTCCCGCTGGCGATTTTCACCGGCCAGGTGGCGGCGGCGCTCGCGGCCGGCAATACCGTACTCGCAAAACCGGCCGAGCAGACTTCGCTGATTGCGGCGCGGGCAGTCGACATCCTGCACCGGGCCGGCGTGCCGGGCGAGGTGTTGAACTTTCTGCCCGGCGAGGGCGGGGAGGTCGGGGCCAGGGCCGTGGCCGATCCGCGCGTGGCGGGCGTCGCGTTCACCGGCTCCACCGAGACGGCGCGGCTGATCAACCGGACGCTGGCCGAGCGGCCGGGGCCCATCGCGGCGTTCATCGCCGAGACCGGCGGGCAGAACGCGATGCTGGTCGACAGTTCGGCCCTCCCCGAGCAGGTGGTCAAGGACGCCGTGTATTCCGGGTACAACAGCGCCGGCCAGCGCTGCTCTGCGCTGCGCATCCTGTGCGTGCAGCGCGACATCGCGCCGCGGGTGATCGAGCTGCTGACCGGCCATATGGATGAGCTCAGCGTGGGTGATCCGGGTCTGCTGAGCACCGATGTGGGTCCGGTCATCGATACCGACGCGCAGGAGATGCTGGAGCGCCATGTGGCCGACATGGGCGCGAAGTCGTCTCTGGTGCACCGTACGCGGCTCGGCGAGGGCACGGAAGGTGGCACCTTCGTGGCGCCGACGGCCATCGAGATCGAGAGTATCGACCAGCTGGGCCGCGAGGTTTTCGGGCCCGTGGTGCATATCTGTCGCTTTCGCGCCCGGGACCTGCGCAAGACCGTGGAGGCGATAAACGCCACGGGTTACGGGCTGACCATGGGCGTGCACAGCCGCATCGACCGGCGTGCGCGGGACATCGCCGCCTGGGCGCGGGTGGGAAACCTGTACGTCAACCGCAATATGATCGGTGCCGTCGTCGGTGCGCAACCCTTCGGCGGCCAGGGCCTGTCCGGAACCGGGCCGAAGGCCGGCGGACCGCATTATCTCCTGCGCTTCGCCACCGAATGCAGCCTCAGCAACAACACCGCGGCGGTAGGCGGCAACGCCACCCTGCTTTCCCTCGCCGCGGAATAGGAATAGGTGGGAATAGGTGCCCGAATAGGTGCCGGACCGAACTTTTCCAACTTTCTGAACTTATTCGAAGCCGGCCAGCTCGGGAGGATTCCCTGCGACCCGGAAACTTAAATAAGTTGGAAAAGTTCGGTCCGGCACCTAATCGCCGGCACCTAATCGGTGCGGTCGTGGATTCTTTTGGGGTAGTCGTAGGCGACCAGGCGGAACTCGGCGGTGAAGAACTCCCGCCAGTCCTTTGCCTCGGCGCCGACGGTGACGAAGCCGGCCGTGACCAGGTTGTCGGTGAGGCCCGGCAGCAGCCTGTTCACCAGGTCAGTGAGCCCCGGGTTGTGGGCGCAGATCAGCAGGTGGTTGAAGCTCCCGTCCTGGCGACCGATGACCTCCACCAGCGTCCCCGCGCTGGCGAGATACAGGTCGGCGTCTCGCTGCAGGAACTCGCGCGGATAGCCGATCACCCGGGCGATTGCTTTCGCAGTGGCCCATGCCCGTTTGGCGGGGCTGCTGACGATCAGCGAGGGACGGACGCCGGCCGTCTGCAGCCGACGCCCCATGTCCGGAGCATCCCCGCGGCCGCGGCCGCTGAGCGGCCGGTCGAAGTCGGAGACGGTGTCGTCCTTCCAGCTCGACTTCGCATGGCGCAGCAGCGTCAGCGTCTTATCCCGGTCGCCCGGCGGCTGGGAGGGATGGCCCCGCTGCTCGATCACATCATGCCCGTCTGCAGCCGCGCCTCGTCGCTCATCATCGACTGGTTCCACGGCGGGTCGAACACCAGTTCCACCCGCACGTCTGCGACCGTCGGGATGACCGACACCTTCTCGCGAACGTCCTCTACCAGGATATCGCCCATCCCGCAGCCGGGCGCAGTCAGCGTCATGTCGATGTCCACGCGCCGCTCGCCCTTGCCGAGGCTGCTGATCTCACAGCGGTAGATCAGCCCGAGGTCGGCAATGTTCACCGGGATCTCCGGGTCGTAGCAGGTCTTCAGCTGGGACCAGATCACGGCCTCCAGCTCTTCGTCGGTGGCATCCTCCGGCACCTCCGGCGGCGGCACGGGGTCCTTGCCCAGCGCATCGGCGTCGGCGCCGGCGATGCGGAACAGATTGCCTTCCAGAAAAATGGTGAAACTGCCGCCGAGCGCCTGTGTGATGTGGGCCGTGGCGCCCTCGCGCAGCGTCACCTCTTCGCCTACGGGAATGATCACCGCCCGCACGTCGCGGGTGAGGGTGACCGGTTCGCTGTTGTGCCCGAACATCATGATTCAGTGCTCACCTTACCTTGTTGCCTCGTCAGTGCCGCGCGCAGCGCATGCCAGGCCAGACTCGCGCATTTTACCCGGGAGGGGAAATCCCGCACGCCTGCCAGCGCCTCCAGCTTGCCCAGCCCCGCGCCGGCGTCCTCGCCGCGAAGCATCGCCTGGATCCCGTCCGCCGCGTCCAGCGCCTCGGCCTCGGAGTGGCCGGCCACCGTCTCGGTCAGCAGCGAGGCCGAGGCCATCGAGATGGCGCAGCCGCTGCCTTCGAACGCGGCATCTCGCACCTCGCCGTCCTCGACGCGGAAGTAGAGATGCAGCTTGTCGCCGCACAGGGGATTGATCCCTTGCGCTTCGTGCGTGTAGCGCTCCGGCCGCCCGAAGTGGCGCGGGCGCCGGGCATGGTCCAGGATCAGCTCCCGGTACAGCTCGCGCAGTTGCCCGGTGGAGGATTCCGCCACGGTCAACCTCCGAAAATCTCTTTCGCCCGCCCCAGCGCCGCCACCAGCCGGTCCACGTCCTCGCGGTTGTTGTAGAGCCCGAGCGAGGCGCGGGCGGTACCCGGCAGGCCGTAGCGCTCCATCACCGGCATGGCGCAGTGATGGCCGGTGCGGATGGCCACCCCGAGCTGGTCCAGAATGGTGCCCAGGTCGTGAGGATGGATGTCGTCCAGCATGAACGAGACCACGCCCACCTTGTGTGGCGCCGTGCCGATGATGCGCAGCCCCTCCACGGTAGCCAGCTGCTGGTTCAGGTAGGCCAGCAGCTCGGTCTCGTAGCGGGCGATCTCGACCGGTCCGATGTCGGCCAGGTAATCCACCGCCGCGCCGAGGCCGACGGCACCCGAGATGTTCGGCGTGCCCGCCTCGAACTTGTACGGCAACTCGTTCCAGGTGCTGCCCTCGAAGGAGACGGTCAGGATCATGTCGCCGCCGCCCTGCCACGGAGGCATCTCCTCCAGCAGCGCCTCCCGGCCCCAGAGCACGCCGATACCGGTAGGCGCGTACATCTTGTGCCCGGAGAAGGCGAAGAAATCGCAGCCGAGTTCCTGCACGTCCACCGGCCCGTGGGGCACCGCCTGTGCGCCGTCCACCAGCGTCACGATGCCGCGCTCGCGCGCCAGCGCGATGATCTCCCGCGCCGGCGTGATGGTGCCGAGGGCGTTCGACGTATGGGAGAAGGCGATGAGCTTCGTGCGTTCGCCGATCAGCGCCTTCAGCGCCTCCAGATCCACCGCGCCGGCGTCGTCGATGGGGGCGACGCGCAGCACCGCGCCGGTGCGCTCGCAGAGGAGCTGCCAGGGCACGATGTTCGCGTGATGCTCGAGCCAGGTGATCAGGATCTCGTCTCCGGCGCCCACGTTCTCCGCAGCCCAGCTGCTGGCCACCAGGTTGATGGCCTCCGTGGTGCCACGGGTGAAAACGATCTCCGAGGTGCCGGCCGCGTTGATGAACCGCCGGACCTTCTCGCGCGCGCCCTCGTAGGCCTCGGTCGCCCGGTGACTCAGCGTATGGACGCCGCGGTGGACGTTGGCGTGGTCGTGCTTCTCGTAGTGCTCCACGGCCTCGATTACCGGCAGCGGCCGCTGGGAGGAGGCGGCGCTGTCCAGGTAGGTGAGCGGCTGACCGTTCACGTCCTGGAACAGGATGGGGAAATCCGACCGCCGGGCCTCCACGCTCGCGGTGGCGAGATCGCCTGCTATCTGATTCTGCTCTGCGCTCACAGTAACGACTCCAGTTCGTCGAATTCCGGCAGGCCGCCCACCAGCATGCGCTCCATCCGCCGCGCCAGTGCCGGGGTGCCGGTGCGGCCGAGCAATTCGCGCAGGAAGGCGAAGATCAGCAGGTGCCTTGCGCTTTCCGTATCGATGCCCCGGGAGCGCAGATAGAACAGCGCGGTCTCGTCCAGCTGGCCGACCGTGGCGCCGTGGCTGCATTTGACGTCATCCGCGTAGATCTCCAGCTCCGGCTTGGTGTCGATTTCCGCCTTGTCCGAGAGCAGCAGATTGCGGTTCGACTGCGCCGCGTCCGTGCCGTCGGCACCGGCATGCACGATCACCTTGCCGTTGAACACGGCGCGGCTGCGGTCCTTCAGCACGCCGCGGTAGTCCTCGGTGCTGACCGTGTCCGGCGCCTCGTGGTCGATGCGGGTGTGATTGTCCACGTGCTGATCGCCACCCGTGACGTAGATGCCGTTCAGGCTGACGGCGGCTTCGCGGTCGGTGAGGCGCACCATCGTATCGTGGCGCACCAGACGCCCGCCCAGGTCGAGACTGTGACAGTCCAGCCGCGCCCGCGCCGCCAGAGCGGCATGCAGGCGGCTCACCTGAAAGCTCTGCGCCGGCTGCCGCTGCAGCCTGAAGTGCTCGATGCGCGAGGCCTCATGCTGGACGATGTCGGTGACGACGTTCGTGAAGCGCCGGGCGTCCGCCTCGCCGGCATAGTGTTCGACGATCGTCGCGCGGGCGTGGGCTCCGGCCTCGATCACGATGCGCGGGCTGGCCACGGCGCTCGCCTCGCCGGTGACCACGAACACGAGGTACAGCGGCCGATCCAGCACGGCAGTGTCGTCCAGGGACAGCCGCAGGCCGTCCGTGAGGAGGGCGCCGTTCAGCGCGGTCATCGCATCTGCGGAGGCGCCGGCGGCACTCTGCGGCGGCAGCCCCGTCTTCAGCAACGGTTCCAAGGAGACGCCTTCCGGCAGGGCGTCGGGGAGGGAGTCGGCGTCCAGGCGCCCGTCGACGAACACCACGGAATGGGCGTCGAACTCGCCGAGCACCTCCCGTGCCAGTGTCGCCGCGCGGCGCTCCGCCGTCTCGCCCGGCGCCTCTGCGGTGCCTGCCAGCCAGTCATCGCTGAAATCGGCCAGCGGCGCGAGGCTGGTGTACTTCCAGTCCTCCTGGCGGACGTGGGGGAAGCCCGCCTCCAGGAAGCGCTCGAGGTTCGTCTCGCGGAACCGGGCGACCCAGTCCGGCCCCGGCCGGGCCTCGACCGCCTGGCGCAGCCGCTTCTCGTCGAGGGACGGTGCCTTCATGCGCTAGCCGCCTCGCGCAGCCAGTCGTAGCCGCGCTCCTCGAGTTCCAGCGCCAGGTTCTTGTCACCGGAGCGCACGATGCGCCCCCGCGAAAGCACGTGCACCGCGTCGGGCTCGATGTAGTCGAGCAGGCGCTGGTAGTGGGTCACCATCACGATCGCCCGGTCCGGCGTGCGCAGGGAATTCACGCCGCCGGCCACCACCTTCAGCGCATCGATGTCCAGGCCCGAGTCCGTCTCGTCGAGAAGACACAGCGTCGGCTCCAGCACGGCCATCTGCAGGATCTCATTGCGCTTCTTCTCGCCGCCGGAGAAGCCCTCGTTCACGCCCCGGTTCAGGAAGCTCTGGTCCATCTGCATGAGGCTCATCTTCGAGCGCACGAGCTTCAGGAAGTCGATGGCATCCACCTCGGGCTCGCCTCGGGCATGGCGCACCGCATTCAGCGCGGCCTTGAGCAGGTAGGCGTTGTTGACGCCGGGGATCTCCACCGGGTACTGGAAGGCGAGGAAGACGCCTTCCCGGGCGCGCTCCTCGGGCTCCATCTCCAGCAGATCGCGGCCGCGGAAGCGCACCTCGCCATCCGTGACCTCGTAGTCCTCGCGGCCTGCCAGGACGTGGGCCAGCGTGCTCTTGCCCGAGCCGTTCGGGCCCATGATGGCGTGCACCTCGCCGGCGTTCACCGTGAGGTCGAGGCCGCGGAGGATCTCGGTGCCCTCGACGGTGGCATGCAGATTCGTGATTTCGAGTAAGGGTTCCATGTAGTGTCCTCTTCAGCCCACAGCGCCTTCCAGGCTCACGTTCAGCAGAGCCTGGGCCTCGACGGCGAATTCCATGGGCAGTTCCTTGAAGACTTCCTTGCAGAAGCCGTTCACGATGAGATTGACGGCATCCTCCTCGGAGATGCCGCGCTGGCGGCAGTAGAACAGCTGGTCCTCGCCGATCTTCGACGTGGTCGCCTCGTGCTCCACCTTCGCAGAGGGGTTCTTCACCTCCACGTAGGGGAAGGTGTGCGCGCCGCATTCCTTCCCGATCAGTAGTGAGTCGCACTGGGTGTAGTTACGCGCCTTGTGCGCACCCGGCATCACCCGCACCAGTCCGCGGTAGGCCTGCTGGGCGCGGCCCGCGGAGATGCCCTTGGAGACGATCGTGCTCGTGGTCTCCTTGCCGATGTGGATCATCTTGGTGCCGGTATCCGCCTGCTGCAGGTTGTTGGTCACCGCCACCGAGTAGAACTCGCCCACGGAGCGGTCGCCCCGCAGGATGCAGCTCGGATATTTCCAGGTGATGGCCGAGCCGGTCTCCACCTGGGTCCAGGAGATCTTGGAATCGTTGCCGCGGCAGTCGCCCCGCTTGGTGACGAAGTTGTAGATGCCGCCTTTGCCGTCCTCGTCGCCGGGATACCAGTTCTGCACCGTCGAGTACTTGATCTCGGCGTCCTTCATGGCGACGAGTTCGACGACGGCCGCATGCAGCTGGTTCTCGTCGCGCATGGGGGCCGTGCAGCCCTCGAGGTAGCTCACGTGGCTGCCTTCCTCGGCGACGATCAGCGTGCGCTCGAACTGCCCGGTATTGGCGGCGTTGATGCGGAAATAGGTGGACAGCTCCATGGGGCAGCGCACCCCCTTCGGCACGTAGACGAAGCTGCCGTCGGTGAAGACGGCGGAGTTCAGCGCCGCGAAGAAGTTGTCCCGCCGGGGCACCACACTGCCGAGATACTTTCGGACCAGCTCCGGATGCTCGCGGATGGCTTCGGAGAACGAGCAGAAGATCACGCCGGCCTCGGACAGCTTCTCCTTGAACGTGGTGGTGACCGAGACACTGTCGAAGACGGCATCCACGGCCACGCCGGCCAGGCGCGCGCGCTCGTGCAGGGGGATGCCCAGCTTGTCGTAGGTCTCGAGCAGCTTCGGGTCCACCTCGTCCAGGCTCTTGGGCCGGTCGGCATCCGACTTCGGCGCCGAGAAATAGGAGATGGCCTGGAAGTCGATGGGTGGATGCTGCACGTGCGCCCAGTTCGGCTCGCGCATCTTCAGCCAGTGCCGGTACGCCTGCAGGCGCCACTCCAGCATCCACTCGGGCTCGTCCTTCTTCGCCGAGATCATGGCGATGACGTCCTCGGACAGGCCGGGCGGCACGGTATCCGCCGCGATGTCCGTATAGAAGCCGTGGCGGTACTTGCTCTTGACCAGTGTCTCTACTTCGGTGCTCTTGGTAGCCATAGTGCGCTCAGTGTGCGTCCGTGTTGTCTTCCCGGCCGATGTCTGCGGTCGCCGCGGTGGCGGGGGTCGCCGACATTGGCACGAGCGTGAATGTGGGGATGGCGGGGCGCTGTTTCTGCAGCTCGGTGAGGCTGATGCCGGCCAGCGCCCGCCGGATCTGCCGGTTGATCTGCTGCCAGGAACTGCCAACGCTGCAGTTCTCCTCGAGTTCACAGCTCGACTCACGGCCGCTGCACTCGGTGATGGCCAGCGGGCCCTCCAGGGCGTCGATGATATGGGCTGCGCTGATGTCCTGCGGTGCCTGCGCCAGACGGTAACCGCCGTTCGCGCCGCGCTCGGAGGCCACGAGACCCGCGCGCGCGAGCTGTTTCAGCAGTTTGCTGACCGTTGGGGCGCCCAGCCCGGTCGCCGCGGCGATCTCGCTCGCGCTCTGCAGCTGCTGGTCGGCGTCCACCAGGTGCGCGAGCACCACGGTGCCGTAGTCGGTGAGTTTCGAGATTCTCAGCATTGCGGCTCTCTCGATTAATGAATCGGGCCAAGACCGATCGACGGATCGGGGCTGAAGCCGACCGACGGATCGGGGCTGAAGCCCCTCCTGAGCTTTATAGGGGACCATTTTAGTACTAATTCGTATCCGATGCCAGATCGGGGTCGGATTCCGGGCGGCCCGGGGCGGGGGATTTTGCTATCCTCTGCCGCTTGCGCGAGCGCCCGGACCCGGGCCCGGCGCACTGGCGGCAGAGGGACGAAGATGGCCCAGAAGACGGAAAACGTGGTCGAGATCCGCGGCCTCTGCTATGCGCGGGGCCAGCGTCAGATATTCGACCATCTGGATATCGACATCAAGCGTGGCAAGGTCACCGCGGTGATGGGCCCCAGCGGCACCGGCAAGACGACCCTGCTGCGTCTGATCACGGGCCAGCTCGTGCCTGACCGGGGCACGATCGTCGTGGATGGCGAAGACCTCTCCAAACTGAACCGGGGCGGCATCTACCGGATGCGCAAGAAGATCGGCATGCTGTTCCAGAACGGCGCGCTGCTCACGGATTACCCCGTGTTCGAGAACGTGGCCTTCCCGCTGCGCGAGCACACCGATCTGCCGGACCGCCTGATCCGCCACATCGTGCTCACGAAGCTGCACGCCGTCGGGCTGCGTGGGGCCGCCACCCTCATGCCGTCCGAACTCTCCGGGGGGATGGCCCGCCGGGTGGCGCTGGCCCGAGCCATGGTCATGGACCCGGAGATCCTCATCTACGACGAGCCCTTCGTGGGACTGGACCCGATCTCGATGGGCGTGATCGTGCGCCTGGTCCGGCGCATGAACGACATTCTCGGCATCTCCAGCATCGTCGTCAGCCACGACGTGCAGGAGATCAGCACCGTGGCAGACGTGAGCTACCTGATCTCGGACGGCAAGGTGGTGGCGTCGGGCAGTCCCGAGGAGCTGAGCGGCGCGCCTTCGGAACTGGTCAAGCAGTTCATGCATGGCATGGCGGACGGCCCGGTGCCGTTCCATTACCCGGCACCGGACTATGCGGAGCAGCTCCTCGGCCGCGAGGGCGACTGAGACCGTGCTGCGGGAGCTCCTCTACGCGCTGGCCGGCTTCCTGCAGACCTTCGGTCAGCTGCAGCTGTTCTTCCTGCGCCTGGTGGCCGCGACGCCGCGGGCGATCTGGCGCCGCTTCCCGCTCATCGTGCAGCAGGTCCACAACACGGGCGCGCTCTCGCTGCCCATCATCATCACATCCGCCTTCTTCGTGGGCGGCGTCCTGGGCCTGCAGGGTTACGACAACCTGTCGCGGTTCGGGTCGGAGGACGCGCTGGGCGTGTTCGTCGCGCTCTCGCTCATGAAGGAACTCGGCCCCGTGGTGACCGCGCTGCTGTTTGCCGGGCGTGCCGGCACGGCGCTTGCCTCGGAGATCGGTCTCATGCGGGCCACGGACCAGCTCTCGGCCATGGAGATGATGGCCGTGGACCCCATACGGCGCGTCGTGATGCCCCGCTTCCTCGGCGGCGTCATCGCCATGCCGTTGCTCGCTGCCATCTTCAGCGCGGTGGCCATCTTCGGCGCCTACATGGTGGGCGTCGTGCTGATGGGGGTTGATCTCGGCGCCTTCTGGGCGCAGATGAGGGAGAGTGTGGAGCTGGCCGACATCATGGAGGGCGTGGTCAAGAGCGTCGTCTTCGGTGTGGCGGCCAGCCTGCTCGCCGTATTCGAGGGTTACAATGCCCTGCCGACGGCGGAAGGGGTCGGCAGGGCGACGACGCGCACGGTGGTCATTTCCTCCATCGCCGTGCTCGTGCTCGATTTCATGATCACCGCCGTCTTGATGTGAAGGTACAGCGCTTATGCAACAGACCAGAGCCGTAGAGATCAGCACCGGGTTGTTCGTATTCCTGGGCTTCGCCGCGCTGTTCTTCCTGATCACGCAGACGACCACCATCGGCGGTTACGTGCAGGACGACACCTACGAGGTGACGGCCCGCTTTCAGAACGTGGGCAGCCTGAAGGTGCGCTCGCCGGTGAGCATGGCCGGCGTTACCATCGGGCGGGTGAGCTCGATCGAATTCGACCCGCGGCGCCTGGACGCCGTCGTGACCATGCGCATCGAGAATCGCTACGACCAGATTCCGGAGGACTCCGATGCCAGCATCCTCACCGCAGGACTGCTGGGCAGCCAGTACGTCGGACTTCAGCCCGGCGGCTCGGACATGTACCTGGAGGACGGCAGCGAGGTGCTGTTCACCCAGTCCGCGGTGGTGCTGGAGAACCTGATCGGCAAATTCCTGGTGAACATGGGTTCGGGAGACGACGAATGAGAATGTGGATGACGACCCTGGCGCTGCTGGGAGTCTTGCTGAGCCTCCCGGGTGTCGCCCGGACGGAGGACCCTGCCGCGGTCATCGAGACCGCGGTGGACGAGCTCTCGCAGGCCCTCGAGGGCCGCAAACTGGAGCTCTCGGAGAACCGGCAGGAGCTGTACGAGGTAATCGACGGCATTCTGCTGCCGCGCTTCGACCGCCGCTACGCCGCCCAGCTGGTGCTGGGACGCTACTGGCGCACGGCCAGCGAGGAACAGCAGGAGCGGTTCATCCGGGCCTTCTACCAGGCGTTGCTGGAACGCTATGCCGACGGCGTGCTGGAATTCGACGAGGAGCGCATCGAGGTGCTGCCCTTCCGCGGCGACCCGGAGGAACGGCGCACCACGGTCCGGACGCAGGTCAAACTGGACGACGGCACCGAAGTGCCGGTGAATTACGGCCTGGTGAAGCGCGAAGACGGCTGGAAGGTCTACGACGTGACGGTGGAGGGCATCTCCTACGTGCGCAATTTCCGCACCGAGCTGAATGCGGAAATCGCCAGCAAGGGACTGGAGACCGTCATCCGGCGCCTGGAGCGCGAAGCGGGACTGCGTGAAGGCGAGGACGGCGAGGGCGGCGAGGGCGACGAGTCCGACTCCGCCGACGCAGAAGGCTAGAGCGAGGCGTGAGCGAGCGCTGGGAATTCCGTGACCTGGGCGAGGGTCGTTTCGCACTCGAGGGCGAGATGACGTTCGCGACGGCGGCCGCGATATTGCGGGAGAGCACCGAGCACTTCGCCGATCACACCATGCTGGAAGTGGACCTGGGCGGCGTAACGAGGACCGACAGCGCCGGCCTGGCGCTGCTGCTCGAGTGGATCACGTGGGCGAATCACACCGTGCGCGAGATTCACTTCCGGAAGATCCCGGAGAAGGTCACAAACATCGCCCAGACCAGCGACGTGGAGGAGCTCCTGAGCGTGGGCGAGCGCTGGGTCGGTTTCATCGAGGATCGCCGGGGCGAAGAGACCGCCGCGCCGCCCTGAGGCTCCGCGCCGGGTCCGGCGCCTGGCACTACCCGTCAGCCGGCCGTCAACCCGGCGTGAGCCGATCGACAACCTATCGTCAACCTATCGTCGACCGATACCAGGATTGCGGCCGGGATCGTTCCGCGCCACTTCCCTGAGCTGCTCCTCGCTCAGGTATTCCTTGATGAAATCGATACGCGCCTCGAAGCGTGCGCGCTGGATCGGCTCGGTCTCCGGCAGCTCCAGTGCGCGTGACAGAAAGCCGACGGCTCGCACCAGGTCGCCGATCATGATGTTGTACTCGGACAGGTAGTAATGAGCCTCGGCGGTCTCGCCGGCCGCGATGGCGGCCCGGGCGATCAGCCGCACCTGCTCCGGCGTCGGCGGCGTGTTGTTCAGCAGATCGAGCAGCATATCGTGGGCCATGTCGCCCCGGCCGAGCTGCAGCAGCGTCTCGGCATAGCCGATCACCAGCGGCACGTTGCGCGGGAACAGCTCCCGGGCGTTCGCATACGTGGAAAGCGAGGCCATCTCGTTGTCGTTTGCCATTTGCGCCTCGGCCAGGCCGATGTGATAGGCGATCACGTCCTCGTTGCGGTCGATCAGCCGCTCGAAGATGCGCTGCGCCTCGGCCGGCCGATCCATGCGCAGCAGCACCAGCGCTTCGCCGTAGAGCGCGGCATCGCCCGCCGGCGCGGATTCGCGGAAGTAGGTGAGGGCATCCTGTGGCGAGGTACGGCGCTGCGCGATGATCCGCGCTTTGGTCAGGCCGTAGCCCATCGTTTCCTCGACGTCGGCCACGTTCAGCGCGGCCGCCCGGGAGCGGGTCTCGGCGATGCGGGCGCTGGAAACCGGGTGGGTGCGCAGGAACTCGGGAACGCTGCTGGCGAACGGTCCCGCGCGACGGCCGATGGTGGCGAAAAAGTCCGGCATGCCCTGGGGGTCGAAGCCGGCGGCGGCCATCGTGGCCACGCCGACCCGGTCCGCCTCGTACTCGTTGCGGCGGGTGAAGTCGATGCGGTTCTGCACCATCATGCCCTGGGCGCCCATGATGGCGCCCTGGGTGGCGTCGCTGCCGCCGTCCGCGGCCATGCCCACCAGGATGGCGCCCAGCATGGTGGCCAGCGTGATGATGCTGGCCCGGGAGTTGTTGTAGATGGAGCGCGCGATGTGTCGCTGGGTGACGTGGGCGATCTCGTGGGCCAGCACGCCGGCCAGCTCGCTCTCGTCCTCCGTGGCCTCGATCAGGCCGGTATGCACGCCGATGAAGCCGCCGGGCAGGGCGAACGCGTTGATGCTCGGGTCGTCGACGACGAAGAATTCGAACTCCTGCTCGCCGTCGTTGGCATGCGCGACCAGCCGGTGGCCGACCGCCTCGATGTACTCGGTGATCTGGGGGTCGTCGACCACCGTGCCCCGGCTCCTCAGTTCGCGCATGATGGCGCGGCCGATGCGGGCCTCCTCCGACTTGGGCAGCATGGCGTTGGCCGGGCTGCCGATGTCCGGCAACTCGTCGGCCGCCAGCAGGGGTCCGCCGCTCGCGAGTATCGCCGCGAGCGGCGCGAGCAGCAGCACCGTCCTGACAGTCAGGGCCGCCAGTCTTCGGAAGTCAGTCAACATGGAAAGTAGGACAATGGCCGGCATACTGCGTTCCCATTATACGGCTGCCGTCGGCGGCGGACCGTCAGGAAGTGTCAGCGGGAAAGCCGGACGGGGCCGCGGCTTCAGGCCAGTTCCTTCGCCGCCTCGAGCACTTCCTCGGCGTGGCCCTTCACTTTCACCTTGCGCCATTCCCGCCGCAGCTTGCCCTTGTCGTCGATCAGGAAGGTGCTGCGCTCGATGCCCATGACCTTGCGCCCGTACATGTTCTTTTCCTTGATCACGTCGAACTGGCTGCACAGCTTCTCCTCGGCATCGGACAGCAGGTCGAAGGGGAAGTCGTGTTTGGCGCGGAACTTCTCGTGGGAGCCGACCGAGTCCCGTGAGACTCCAAGGATCACCGTATTGGCCCGCTTGAACCTGCCATGCAGATCGCGGAAATCCTGTCCCTCCGTGGTGCACCCGGGCGTGGCGTCCTTCGGGTAGAAGTACAGCACGACGTTCTTGCCGCGCAGGTCCTTCAGGCGGACCGTCTTGTCGCCCGTCGCGGGTAGCTTGAAGTCCTTGACCACCTTGCCGATCTCGGGTGCGCTCATCGGGTCTCCTCCTGCAATGGAATGCATGCCGGCCGGCTGCCGGCGTCAGGCTTTCACGGGTTCGAGTATGGCGTCCAGGTTGTACTGGTCGCACATCTCCATGAACTCTTCGCGAAGCTGGGCGATGTGGATGCGCTCCGGCACGCTGACGTTCATCTGCACGGAGAACATGGGCGCACCGGTGTGGGCCGCCGCGTAGCTGCGGGTGCTGAGTTCGGCGATGTCGATGCCCCGGCTCGAGAAGAAGCGGGCGATATTGAACACCACGCCCTGCTGGTCGAGACAGACGACGTCCACGGCGTAGGGCAGGCTGTCCCGCTTCTCCGCCCGCTCCCGGGTCTGGCGCAGGGTGGCGTTGATGCCGTGCTGTTTCTCGAGCTTGCCGAGTTCGGTCTCCAGCCGGTTCACCGTGTGCCAGTTGCCGGAGACCAGCAGCAGCATGGCGAATTCCTGACCGAGGGTGCTCATGCGGCTCTCGATGATATTGCCGCCGCACTCCAGGATGGTCTCCGTCAGGTCCTGAACCACGCCGGTTCGATCGTTTCCTATAGCTGAAATAACAATGAGTTGGGACATTTTTCTCGAATAGGTTGTGCGTCTGGCGCGGCTGGCTGGTCGCCGCAGTGTACTGTGATTGTAGCGGCGTGCAAGCAATTGATTTGCCGCGCACTCTTGCCGCGGACCGGGCCCGGCCAGTACCATCGCCGGCTTGTTCACGCGGAGGAATCCATGATCCAGGGCAGCCTGGTCGCGCTCGCGACGCCGTTCACCGATGCCGACGAGGTCGACTACGCGGCGCTCGAGCGCCTGATCGATTTCCACTGCGAGGCCGGAACGGACGGTCTGGTGATCGCCGGGACCACGGGCGAGTCGGCCACGCTCCTGAAAGAAGAGCATGCTGCGCTGGTGCGCCGCTCCGTGGAACTCGCGGACGGACGCATCCGGATCCTGGCGGGCACCGGCTCGAATTCCACCCGACAGACCCTAGCGCTGTCGCAGGCGGTGGACGGCGCCGGCATCGACGGCTTCCTGATGGTCGTGCCGTATTACAACAAGCCGACCCAGGAGGGCATGTTCCGGCACTTCTCCACCGTGGCCGACGCGGTGAGCAAGCCGGTGATGCTCTACAACGTACCCGGCCGGACGTCGTCCGATCTGCTGCCGGAAACCGTGGCCAGGCTGGCGGCGCACGAGCGCATATTCGGTATCAAGGACGCCACCGGCGACATCGACCGGCTGCGGGCGATGCAGGCGGTCTGCCCCGCGGATTTCCGTTATTTCAGCGGCGACGATTTCACCAGCGCGGATTTCCTGCTCGGCGGCGGTCACGGCGTGGTCTCCGTGACGGCGAACGTGGCGCCGGCCCTGATGGCGGAGCTCTGCCGGGCGGCCGCCGCCAGCGACGAGGCGACGGTGCGCGAGATCGACGCGCGTCTGCAGCCGGTGAACAAGGCCATGTTCCTGGAGTCGAACCCCATCCCGGTGAAGTGGGCCCTGCATCGCATGGGCTTCATGGGTATGGGCATACGGCTGCCGCTCACGCCGCTGGACGTGCGCTTCCGGCAGCCGCTGGACGAGGCACTCACGGGCGCCGGCATCATGCTGGGCACGGAGAAGAACGAATGAAACGACGGATCCTCTGGCCGGCGACGGTGACGGCGACGGCAATGCTGCTGAGCGGCTGCTTCGGGCTGGGCCTGGGCGGCGATGACTGCAGCGAGGTCAAGCCCTACCAGGAGAGCCGGCTCACGGATCCGGTCAAGGTGCCGGAGGGCCTGAGCGGCCTGGACGAGCGCCGGGACCTGGAGGTGCCGGTGGCCTCGACGCCGCCGGGCGTCGGGGAGGGCCGCTGCCTGGAAGAGCCGCCGCCGTTCTCCCAGCGCGTGGCCGAGACCCGCGACGACGACGAGGAAGATTGAACTGGCGGGGCCGCTGCAGTAATCTGCGCGCCCGCTCTGGCGGGACGAGAATTCCGGAGAGGTGGCCGAGTGGTCGAAGGCGCATGATTGGAATTCATGTATAGGGTAACCCCCTATCGAGGGTTCGAATCCCTCCCTCTCCGCCAACATCAAGAAAAGGGCCCTAGTGGCCCTTTTTTGATGTTTGATCAGACGGAGTTCGAGTCCTCCGTATCAGACGCTGGCAGACAATCAGGTTCGACCCGAGGCCGGCGTAGCCGGCGGGCAGACGGCGAGCGCAGCGAGCCGCCCGAAGGGTGAGTCTGAGCGGCAGGCGAATCAGTCCCTCTCTCTGCGCTTCGTTGATTGCGCACCCGCAATCCGGAAACGCGGACTCTGTTATCGTGGCACCCGAGCCCAGCGATGAAGTCGTGGCGGCTAGGGACGTCCCGAGCAAGCGCGCTCGCAGCTAGCTGCGCCGGAAACCGGAGCCGACGGGAGTCCCCGGTGCCCGCCACGAGGAGGCATAATGAGCATGCGTTCGAGCACAGGGTTCGCGCTCCTGGGAGCGGCGCTGGTCGCGATCAGCTACGGCCTGGCGCGCTTCGCCTTCGGGCTGTTCGTTCCTCCGATCCGCGCCGAACTGTCGCTCACGCCCTACATGATCGGCATCATCGGCGCGCTGCCGCTGATCAGTTTCCTGCTGGCCACGCTCATCGCGCCGTTCATCGCCAACCGTCTCGGGGCTCGCCATAGCGCGGTGCTGTCGGGCCTGTTCGGGGTCGGTGGGCTGACGCTGATCAGCCTGGCCTCCGGGCCGGTCTCGCTCGGCGTCGGTGTTTTCGCCTGCGGTATCTGCACCGGGCTGATGATGCCGGCGCTCACCGCTGCCATGCGGGCAGTGGTCAAGCGCAGGCAGCACGGGCGCGTCAGCGCGGTCATGAACGCCGGTACCAGTGTCGGCGTGGCGGTGGCCGTGCCAGCGGTGCTGTTCATGGCGGGGGCGTGGCGTTTCGCCTACGCGTCCTTCGCCGTCCTCGCTGCTGCAGGCGTCCTGGCCGCCTGGCGCTTCATCCCCGCCGCATCGCCCATCGTGCCGTCCAACGCCGCGCCGCCTCCCCCCATCAGCAAGCTGCAATGGTCACGCCTGTTCGAGCTTTCCCTGTTTGCATTCGTCATGGGATTCATCGCGTCGGCGTACTGGGTTTTCGCGCCCGACCTGCTGGTCACCCTGGGCGCGCTGCCGGCCGGCGCAGCCGGGTGGCTGTGGCTCGCGGTCGGCATAGCGGGCCTGGGCGGCGCCGTGGTCGCCGACCTGGCAGACCGCAACAATCCGCCGATCACCCATGCATTGATGCTGATGATGCTATCAGCGAGCCTCGCGCTCCTCGCCGCCAGTCCCGGCAGCGTGCTGCTTGCGACCTTCTCGGCGCTGGTCTTCGGCCTGGCCTACATGAGTCTGACGGGCCTGTATCTGATGACCGGCATCCGCGTCTTGCCGGGTCGGCTGGCCATGGGGCCGGTGCTGCCGTTTATGGCTGTTGCGCTCGGGCAGGCGGCCGGCTCGCCCGTGGTCGGCGCGCTGGTGGCCGATATCGGCTATGCCGATGCGTTTGCCCTGCTGTCGGCAATCGGCATCACCGTGGCCATCCTGTCGCCTTTCTACCCGGGCTACATCGAGCCCGAGCCGGACGAGGAAGCCGAGGAGCAGGACACCGGCCTGCAGGCGGCGTTCGACCAACAGCTACAGGACACCGAAGGCGAGCCGTTCAGATACGGCAGGCAAGCGGTCAAAGACAGGTAAGCGAGGCGGAGATCTTACCCGGTTATAAGTCGACCATCTTACAAGTCGACCATGGGTTTGCTTAACGGCTTTGCCCAGGGGGGCGATCCGCCGAGCGGGTTTTTACAGGTTGTCGTTCCTGATGGCGGCATTGCCCTTGTGCTGCAGCCGCGTCTCGATGCGGTCGCCCTGGCGCTCGAAGCGATCATCGATCTTGCCGGCGTCGGGCCGCCGGTCAAGGGTGCCCCAGCCCGAACGGCTCCTGGAATTCGATGTCGATGGGTTCCTCGGCGCCCTTCGGGATAACGCGAATCTCGAAGCGCAGGACCTCGGTCGGCGCCACATCGAATACGCAGGTGTAGGACAGAAAATCATTGGCGCGGGTCTCCCTGACATGGCCTTCCTCCACCTGCTGGGCCAGGTTGACGGCCCGTGCGTGGACCTGCGCTTCAATGTGCCGATCGCCCTTCATCACCGTCACGTTAAGCAGCACGGCATGGTCCGCCGGGCTGAGGTCGTGTCGCTCGAGGCTCTCTTCCGGCAGGGTGCCGGCTCTCACAGCGCTGGCATAGATGATGTACCCGTTGGTGCTCACCCGCACATAGCCGGGAGCCTCCTCTATCGCAGCCGCCGAGGAACCGACCAGCGCGAGAGCGATAATGAGCCCGGCGCAGAATTCCGAACATAGGCGCCGCAAACGGCTCTCGGTTTGCGCTGCCAGCAGTGCTTGCCGTAATTTCGTCATGCATCTTAACGGTGCAAGTTCCGCGCCACCCCGTTCGAAAAATGCGAGCGCTGCTCGGCGCGTGAACGCACGCAAAGGGCATGCTCACTTGGTGGCGACAGCGTGCAAATACTGCAATCCGCTGCAGAAGTTGCCGCCGCCCGTACGTCATTGACCGCCTCGTAATTCGCACTTACGGTTAGTCTGGAGTGCGCGTTCCCGACCAGTCGGTCAGGGCGTTGCCGAACAGCGACCAGGTAGCCTTGCGATGCCACAGGTGTTCACGCCGCGCTCCAACAACGTCGCCCGAGCCGTGGTCTTCGGCAGTATCCCGGCGCTGGTGATCTTGCTCCTCGTGAGTATTGCTCTTGCCCGTTCGTCCCTGGTGACAGGTAAGGGACGGCCGATCCCTCAACCCGTGCCGTTCAGTCATGCCCAGCACGTCGGCGCACTCGCTGTCGACTGCCGCTACTGTCATGTCTCGGTGGAGGAGAGTGCCTTTGCCGGCATACCGCCGACGGAGACGTGCATGACCTGTCACTCACAGCTCTCCACGGGCTCGGATGCGTTGGCGCCGGTCCGCGAGAGCTGGGAGGAGGGTGAGCCGTTGCGCTGGCGACGCGTCCATGATCTTCCGGATTTCGTCTATTTCCATCACGGCATCCACGTCAGCCGAGGCGTAGGCTGTGTCAGCTGCCATGGGCGTGTCGATCAGATGGTGACCATCCGCCAGGTGCGTAGCCTGCATATGAAGTGGTGCGTGGATTGTCATCGTGATCCGTCGTCATGGCTGCGGCCGCCTGAGCACGTCTTCGACATGGCTTGGCGGGATCCGGAGCATCCCTCGCAAACCGGCCGCAAGTTGATGGCACGCTACGGCATCGACACCGCTTCGCTGGCCGACTGCTCGATATGCCATCGCTGAATCGCCGGGAACTGCTGCAGATGCTCGGCGCGACGGCGTCGGTGGCGGGGCTGCCCGCCTGCACACGCGAGCCGGCCGAAGAGATCCTGCCCTGGGTACGGATGCCCGAACGACGGGTACCCGGCGAACCCGCGCAGTATGCCTCGACGCTGTCGCGGGACGGCTACGGCCAAGGGGTTATCGTGCGGACGCATGCGGGCCGGCCCACAAAGGTCGAGGGCAATCCCGGCCATCCGGGCAGTCTTGGCGCGACAGACCCTCAGGCCCAGGCCGCGGTTCTGGAACTCTATGATCCCGACCGGTCGCGCACGCCCATACGAGCGGGGGCGCGCGAGGCGACACTTGCCGACTTCGACCGCGAACTCGAGGTCCGGCTCGACCGTCACCGGCAACGCGGCGGCGAGGGCCTCTGCCTGCTGACAGGCTCCGTGACATCACCCGCCGCTGTGGCGCAACTGGAGCGAATGCAGCAGTCGATGCCCGCCGTGCGCTGGTACCGACACGATGCGCTGGCGCGCGACGAAGTGTACGCAGGTGCTCGTCTCGCGTTCGGAGCAGCGGTGGAGACGATCTACCGGCCGGATCGTGCCAGGGTCGTCCTGAGTCTCGACGCGGACCTGGTCGGTACATTGCCGGGGAGTCTGGCCTACGCCAGGCAGTTGGTGAGCGGGCGGCGGCCGACGCCGGGCGATCCTTCGATGAGCCGTCTGTATGTGCTGGAGTCCGCACCGACGCAGACAGGCGCCATCGCAGACCATCGCCACGCCCTGCGGGCGGGCGATGTCTACGGCGTGGCCCGCGCGCTCGCGGTTCGTCTGGGGGTGCTCCCGCAAGGCGAACGCGCTGACATACCCGTTGCCGAGAAATGGCTGGATGCGGCCGTTCGGGACCTGGAAGCACACCGCGGTGCGGGGATCATCGTACCCGGAGATCACCTGCCGGCAGCCGTTCACGCCCTCGCGCACGCCATGAATGAGCGGCTGCACAATGCCGGCCGGACCGTGTTGCATCTCGATCCCGTGCCGGCCGGCGCCGGATCTGAGAACGCCACGCTCGCGTCTCTGACCGACTCGATGCGGGCGGGCAGCGTGGAGACGCTCGTGATGCTGGGCGTCAACCCGGTGTACACGGCGCCGGCGGATATCGGCTTCGCCGGCGCACTGACCGAGCTGGAATACAGCGTACATCTCGGCCTGTACGCCGACGAGACTGCGGCACTCTCTCGCTGGCACCTGCCCGAGGCCCATGCGCTCGAGTGCTGGGGCGATCTCAGGGCGTACGACGGCACGCCGAGTCTCGTACAGCCGCTCATCGCGCCCCTGTATGGCGGGCTGGCCGCCCTCGACGTGCTGGCCCGGCTGAATGGAAGAAAGGAGACCGCCCACGGATTGCTGCAGGAGTTCTGGCGGCCGCAAGCGGGGTCCGATTTCGAGTCCTTCTGGCGCGAAGCGCTGGAGACGGGCGTGGTTCCCGCGGACACACACGGGCGTGTGAACCGCACGGTGCAGGCAGGGCTCGAGCGGCGCCTGCCGGCGCCGGGTCCTGTCGACGCGCTGGAGCTGCAGTTCCGCCCCGATCCCACCGTGCGTGACGGCAGTCACGCGAATAACGCTTGGCTGCAGGAGCTGCCCAAGCCGCTGCTGGGCCTGGTGTGGGACAACGCCATATTGGCGGGGCCGCAGACCGCGGCTCGCCACGGCGTTGTCGACGGGGATTTGGTGCGCATCTCCCATGGCGGGCGCGAGATCGAGGGGCCGGTGATCGTCGCGTCCGGCCACGCCGAGGGTTCGGTCACCCTCATGCTCGGCTATGGCCGCGAGCGTGCAGGACGCATCGGCAACGGTAACGGCTACGACGCTTATGCGTTGAGGAGCAGCACGGCGCCATGGGTAGCCGACGGTGCGGCGCTGGAGGCGACCGGTCGGCGTGCGCAGCTTGCGCGAGTGCAGCAGCATCACGGTACGGAAGATCGTGAGCCCGTGCGCGAATCTGCGCTGCACGAGATCGGCGCGCTGGCCGAAGAGGGGGGCGGCGGCGGTCATCACGAGTCGCTCTATCCCGGGCACGAGGGCAGCCGTTACCAGTGGGGGATGGCCATCGATCTGAACGCCTGTATCGGTTGCCGGTCCTGCACCATCGCCTGCCAGGCGGAGAACAACATCCCGGTGGTCGGCAAGCAGGAAGTGGCGCGCGGCCGGGAGATGCACTGGATACGCGTGGACCACTACGAACAAGGGTCGGGGGAGGAGCGCAGAACGTATTTTCAGCCTGTTCCCTGCATGCACTGCGAACATGCGCCGTGCGAATACGTCTGTCCGACTGCAGCTGCCGTGCATGATTCCGAGGGCTTGAACGTCCAGGTCTACAACCGCTGTATCGGCACCCGGGATTGTTCGCAGAACTGCCCGTACAAGGTGAGACGATTCAACTGGCTGGACTACAACGGTTATGAATCGGGCCGGTTCCGCAAGCTGGCGACGCCCGCGCCTCAGCGCAACCCCTCCGTCACCGTGCGCAGCCGAGGCGTAATGGAGAAGTGCACCTACTGCGTGCAGCGAATCAGTGCGGCGCGGATCGAGGCGAAGAAGGACGACCGGCCGATTGCCGACGGCGAGGTCGTCACTGCCTGCCAGGCGGTATGCCCCGCTGATGCGATCCGGTTCGGAGACGTGAGCGATCCTTCCACGGCCGTCTCGCGATGGAAAGCGGACGGCAGGAACTACGTGCTGCTGGGCCACCTGAATACGCGTCCGCGCACGAGCTACCTCGCACGGGTACGGAACCCCAATCCCTCGGCATTGGGGGACGATGACGATGGCCGCTGAACGGCCGGCGGACCGGATTCCCGTGCTCGAGCCGGGTCAGACGTACGCGAGCGTCACGGACCATATGAGCGCGCTGGTGTTACGCGGGCCGACCCGGCGCGGTCTTGTCGCGCTGTTCCTGCTTTTCACCGCACTCGCGATCCTGTTCGGCTACGCGGTCATCGCGGTCTTCGCGCGCGGTGTGGGCCTGCTCGGCGTGAATATACCGGTCGCCTGGGGCTGGCCGATCGTCAACGTGGTCTGGTGGATCGGGATCGGCCATGCAGGGACGCTGATCTCCGCGGTGCTCCTGCTGCTTCGCCAGCGGTGGCGCACGTCGATCAACCGCTTCGCAGAGGCCATGACCATCTTCGCGGCGGGAATTGCGGCGCTGTTTCCTTTCGTTCATCTCGGTCGGCCCTGGCTTTTCTACTACCTGGTGCCCTATCCGGATACGATGGGACTCTGGCCGCAGTGGCGCAGCGCCCTGGTCTGGGATTTCTTTGCGATCGCCACGTACATCCTGGTGTCGATATTGTTCTGGTACCAGGGGCTGGTGCCGGATCTGGCCACTCTCAGAGATCGGGCGGTCTCGCCCCTGCGCCAGCGCGTTTACGGTTTTCTCGCACTGGGCTGGCGGGGATCGGCCCGACACTGGGAACACTACGAGACGAATTACCTGCTGCTCGCGGTGCTGGCCACTCCGCTCGTGGTTTCGGTGCACAGCGTGATCTCTCTCGATTTCGCGGCGACGATCGTCCCCGGCTACCATTCCACGATCTTTCCGCCCTATTTCGTTGCCGGAGCGCTGCTCTCCGGATTCTGCATGGTCGTCACGCTGGCGGTGCCGCTGCGCGGGCTGTTCGGGCTCGAGGACTTCATTACGCTGCGCCATTTCGATCGGATGGCGAAGCTCATGCTGGCCTCGGGTTTCTTCGTCATCTACAGCTATGCTGTCGAATTCTTCTTTGCCTGGTACAGCGGCGACGAGTTTCACCGCTATGTGCAGATCAATCGCCTGTTCGGTCCGTATGCGCCCGCTTTCTGGGCGATGTTGACCGGCAACGTGCTCGTGCTGCAGGCGCTGTGGTGGCGGCGGGTCCGCCGCAGCCTGCCCCTGCTGTTCACTGTCGCTGTGATAATCAACGTGGCGATGTGGCTCGAACGCTATGTGATCGTGATCACTTCCACCCACCGGGATTTTCTGCCTTCGATGTGGGACAGCGCTTCGGCCACGGGCTGGGATGCCGCGCTGTTGATCGGCTCCCTCGGGCTGTTCTGTTTCCTGATGGCGCTGTTCATCCGTTTCCTGCCGCTGATCTCCATTTACGAGATGCGCGAGCTCGTGCGCGAGCGCGAGGCCGAACCATGACCTACAGGGTCGGCGACAGAGAACTCTTCGGCGTCACCGCCATGTTCGACAGTGCGGACGAACTCGTCTGCGCCGCCCGGCGATTGCGCGGTAAGGGGTATCGCCGTCTCGATGCGTACACGCCTTTCCCGGTCGAAGGCCTGAGCGAGGCGCTCGGTTGCCGCTCGGGAAAGGTGCGCTGGTGCGTGCTTGCCGGTGCGCTACTGGGCGGTGCGCTTGCCTATTTCCTGCAGTGGTATTCCGCGGTCGTCGACTATCCCGTCAACGTGGGCGGCCGTCCGCTGCATGCCTGGCCCGCCTTCCTCGTGGTGACGTTCGAGATGGCCGTGCTCGGCGGCGCCCTGGCGGGGTTTTTCGGCATGCTGGCCCTCAGCGGACTGCCCCGGCTCCATCATCCGGTTTTCGATCTGCCGGAGTTTGGCCGCGCCACCCGGGGTCGGTTCTTCCTGTGCATTGAGAGCAGCGACGAGCGTTTCGATGTGGAACGTGTGACGAAGGATCTCGAAGCACTCGCGCCGTTGACGGTGCAGGAGGTGCCCCGGTGAGGCGGCGCGACGCAACCGTCGTTGCGACCGTCTTCCTCGCCGTGCTGGGCGGATGCGGCGAGCCGATGCGCGAGCAGCCCAGGCTGGAGACTCACGAGGCAGCGGAGCGCCAAGGCTGGCAGCAGACCATGCGTCCGCCGATCGAGGCAACCCGGGAGTGGCGTCCGGCAGACGAGCAGGGCCAAGGGTCCGTCGGGTCGATTCCCATCACGATCGATCTGCTCCGGCGTGGGCGCGAACGCTACGAGATCCATTGCACGCCATGTCACGGCGTGGCCGGCAGAGGCGACGGCGCGGTGGTCCGACGAGGTTTTCCGGAGCCGCCTTCGTTCCATACGGCACGGCTGCGCAGCGTGCCGGCGTCTTTCTACTACACCGTGATGACGCAGGGTGTCGGCAATATGGCGTCCTACGCGGCCCGGGTTTCGTCGGACGATCGCTGGGCAATCGCCGCCTACATCCAGGCCCTGCAGTTGAGTCAGAATGCGCCGGCGGAACTGCTGCCGGAACGCTTGCGTGACAGCGGGGAGGCGGAGCCTTGAATGCCTCGCCGCTTGCCGCCGCCTGGCTTACGGCGAGCACCTGGTGGCTGGATGTGGCCTTGGGTGCCTTGTTCCTGCGGATGATCGGTGACCTCACCGGCGGCCGCTGGGCCGCATTCGCAGACGATGCGTTACGCAACTGCGCCGCGCTGTTGCTACCAGCAACAATCGCGTTCGCGCCACTGCTCGCCGGGGTGGAAGCGCTTTCCTCGGCCGCAGCCGGCACATCCGTGCCTGCCACCTGGGCGCAGCCGGGATTCATTGTCGTTCGCACGGTCGCCGTTTTCGCAATCTGGTTGCTGCTGGCCCGCGCGATGGGAGCATGGCACGATGCCCGCGAGCGCCGGCCGCGGGTGGCCACGGCCGGATTGCTGCTTTTCGTGCCTGCCGTGACGGTATTCCATGTCGACTGGAGCATGCTGCCGGAGGCCCCCTGGTACTCTCCCGCCGCGGGCGTCGTCGCGATAGCCGGCCAGGCCGCTTCGGGGCTGGCCCTCGCGCTGATCCTGCTCTGGTTCCGGCACGGCGAGGACGCCGCCGGACGGGCCGAGCGAAGGGATCTCGGCAATCTCCTGCTCGTCGCCGTACTGTCCTGGGCCTATCTGGCTTTTATGGAGTACCTCATCGTCTGGATAGGCGATCTGCCGCACGAGACTCTGTGGTACCGACGGCGTTCCGACACGGCAGGCGTGGCAGCGGCGCTGGTCACCCTGAAACTCGTTCTGCCCTTTCTGATGTTGATGTCGCGACCGGTCAGGCGCAGTGGGCTTCTGCTCGCGCTGGCCGCCGCCTCGGTATTGGCGGGTCATGGTTGCGAGGTGTGGTGGCGACACCGGGGTTCCGTGGACGGCGAGTTCGGGCTGGACGCGCTGGCTCTCATCGCCGTGACGGGCGCCTGTATCGCATTTATGGCCTGGCGATCCGGGCCCGGGCCGGTGCAGGGGAGGGCATCGTGAACGAAACCTCCGGAGCGACTCGACGACGGGAAACCGCCGCCGCCGAAGCTGCTGTTGTCGTGCGCAGTGCCTTGTTCGTGCTGCTGGTACTCACGTTCGCGGCCATCCTGGTGGCCTGCCTGCTGTATGCGGCAGAAATGGGTGGTTTCGGGCGAAGTGCGGGGCTCGGTAACGGACGGCCGCCGGAATCGCAGCACTCGGCGACGATGGATCGTCGTTCGCTCGAGCGCTCACAGCGGGAGCGACTCCGGAGCTACGGCTGGGTCGACCGGAGAGAAGGAGTCGCCCACGTGCCGATCAAGGTAGCGATGGAGGAGCTGGCCTCGCGGGGACAGGTGCTCCGGATTCCTCCGTCGATGCGCTCGGGCCGTTAGTCCCAGGGAGCTGACACCGCTTGCAATGGCGTCGCGGCCGGTTCGTGCGGACTCGCGATAGACCGGAGGTCATGAATTGCGGCTGCGTCCGTCAGTTGTGCCCGTGAGCAGGTCCTCCGCCGCCCAGAGCCGGTCCTGACCCCAGACAGCCGCATCACCGACGCGGAAGCTGGGCACGCCCCACAGACCGAGCCCGAGCAGTTCTTCCCGATTGGCCTCGGCAACCGCGCGCCAGTCGTCGCTGCCGAGATGCCGGCGCGCGCCCTGCCAGTCCAGTCCGGCGTCGGTGACGATCCGCGCGAGGCCCCGGTCGCCACCGGCATCGATGCCACGGGACCACACACCGCGCATGAACGCGAGGCAGTACTCGTAGCCCCGCCCCTCGGCAATGGCCCACGGCAAAAGCGAGTAACCGCGCTCGACCGGTTCGCCCAGCGGGTCGGCGATCCGGCCGAATGCCACTCCCAGGCGGCGGGCCTCCCGGGCGACGTCGGCGACGATGTAGCGGCTCTTCATCTTCGGTACCGGCAGCCCCCGCATGCGCATGGGCAGCACGTAACGCAGTTGCAGCCGGGCGCCGCAGGCGTCGGCGAGGGCCCTGACGCGTTCTGCGGCAATGTAGGTATACGGGCTGCGGAACGAGAGGAACCAGTGAATGTCCGGTGGTTGTCCGGAGGCCGGCGGCGCTGCCGCGGAGGAGGGCACGGCCGGCGGCGCGAACAGCGGTTCGGCCGGCGCGGCGGCGCGCCGCGCTCCCAGTTCGGCGAGTCGAGACTCGAGGTAATGCAGCCTGTCCAGGCCCCAGTACCATTCGCCCTCGTAATGCAGCGTGGCGCCGAGGTAGTGGCCGAGTTGCTCGCGCCGCGCGTCGCCGCCGGTCCGCGCGCCGGCGATC
>Ga0209942_1000353_pt1 | contig 28550 bp, 19 predicted proteins | sample SalPonR1_A_D2_MG_FD_185695 | JGI IMG/M metagenome (GOLD analysis project Ga0209942, IMG submission 185695) | Salt pond soil microbial communities from South San Francisco under conditions of wetland restoration - Salt Pond MetaG R1_A_D2_MG... ...
ATTCAGATAAAGTGGCTATAGCAGCTTTGCTTGCACTATATATTGATAAACCGGGAAATTTGACACTCCCCTGAAAACCACCCATACTTGAGATATTGATAACATGTTTAACCTGCCCTTTTTTTAATAAAGGCATTAGCTCCTGTATTATAATCGCCGGGCTAATGGTATTGATATGAAAAGATTTCATCATTTCTTCGGCAGATATTTCATGAAAAGGGCTATTTACCAGTTTTCCTGCATTATTGATTAAAATATCCACTGTATCCATATATTTTAAAACTTCCTCTTTAATTAATTCTTTTACTGTTTGGGGATTTTCAATATCAAAAACAACCGGGCGTATTTTTGTTTTAAGATTTTCCCGAATGCAGGCATTTTTTAATTCTTTAAGCAAATCTTCGCTTCGGGCAATGGCTACAACAGTATTGTCTTCATGAGCAGCAAACAGCTTAACTACCTCAAAACCAATTCCTTTGCTTGCTCCGGTAATTACAATATTCATTTGATTTCTTTTTTATAATTTTATCCTTGAAAATTAACTATTTTTGATCAATTTTTTAATTTGTTGACAACATAAAATAAATTATATGAGAAAAATTTCTGTAATTATAGCCTCTACTCTCCTCTTTTTTTCATTCTCAGCCTTTGGACAGCAAAAAAATACACAGGACAAAAATACTGAAAACACTGAAAAGGAAACAAAAGAACCTTACTTTTTCTGGGGAGGGAATTTATTATTAGCTTTTGGAAATCTTGATTTGGTTGACATTAATGTAATACTTGGTAATCAGCTAACAGAGCGTATATCCCTTGGTATTGGTGGTAAATATCAATATTATAATGAAAAAAGAAATTTTGATCCAGATAATATTAGCTCAAGTAATTTTGAAGCACATACCTATGGGGGTAGTGTATTTTTACAATTTGCCGTAATAAAAGATTTTCGGGAAATTTTACCACTAAAAACACAGTCAGGACTTATTTTGCATGCAGAGTATGAATTATTGAATACAAAATACAATACTATTCGTTTTGGTGTTACTGATTCAGATAAAGATCGTTACTGGCTTCATAACTATCTACTTGGAGGAGGATATGTTCAGCACATGGGAAAAAAAGCAAAATCATGGATTATTTTGTTATGGAACCTGCAAAAAACAGATGATAATCCATACGAGTACCCACAATTTAAAATAGGTTTTTCGGTAGCTTTTTAATCGTCAAAAAATTTAGACATAATGGTAAGCAGGTTATCCGGACGTATAGGTTTGGAAATATAGTCATCACAACCGGCCTCCTGGCTTGCTATTTCATCTTCTTCCATAGCATAAGCCGTTTGTGCAATAATCGGTAAATCGGGATATTTTTTCTTGATTTCAATAGTAGCATCTAACCCGTTAATATCAGGCATTTTAATATCCATAAGCACCATGTCTACCTTGTCCGAAAGACAAATATCAATCGTCTCCCGGCCTGTTTTTGTCCAGATTACTTTGGCTTTGGTTGGTTTTAAAACAGCTTTTAAGAATAAAAAATTAATTTGTTCATCCTCTGCTATTACAACAACTTTATCTTCCCAGTTTCTTACCATTATTTAATAATTTCTTAGCAAGCATAATAAAAAAACAAACACCATGCAAAATCGGGTAGCATTATTTTTTTTTTAAAAGCGGGTTCATAAAAAGCTACAATCCGATCCAAATTTAACAAAAAAGTTTCATTTATTTTTTTAATGCATCATACATTTTTTTCCCAATTTCGGCAGGTGATTCCACTACATGTATTCCACATTTTTGCATAATTTCCATTTTAGCAGCAGCGGTATCCCCTTTTCCTCCAATAATAGCTCCGGCATGGCCCATCCTACGTCCTTTAGGTGCGGTTTTTCCGGCAATAAAGCCCACTACAGGCTTAGTCCCGTTTTCTTTAATCCATTCGGCAGCTTCTGCTTCCATGTTTCCGCCAATTTCGCCAATAAGAATTATTCCTTCGGTTTCGGAATCGTTCATTAATAATTGTACTGCATCTAAAGTGGTTGTACCGATAATTGGATCTCCGCCAATTCCAATACAGGTGGATTGTCCCAACCCGATTTTTGTAACCTGGTCAACAGCCTCATAGGTTAAAGTTCCTGAACGTGAAATAATTCCAATGGTCCCTTTTTTATGAATAAAACCAGGCATAATACCCACTTTTGCTTCTTCAGGAGTAATTATACCCGGACAGTTTGGGCCAATCATCCGGCAATCTTTATCTTTTAAAAATTCTTTAACTTTTACCATATCCGAAGTTGGAATTCCTTCGGTAATGGTAACAACTACCTTTATTCCTGCATCAGCAGCTTCCATAATAGCATCGGCAGCAAAGGCTGGCGGTACGAATATTACAGAAACATCAGCGCCAGTTTTCTTAACCGCATCTTCTACCGTATTAAAAACAGGCTTATCCAGGTGTTTTTGTCCTCCCTTACCCGGAGTAACCCCTCCTACAACATTGGTTCCGTAGTCTATCATTTGTTGAGCATGAAAAGTACCTTCACTACCCGTAAAACCCTGTATAATTACTTTTGAATTTTTATTAACTAAAACGCTCATATCTTTTATTTATTTATGATGAATCAAAAATACATTAAATTCTATTTTTCACAAAGAAGTTTAAATCTTAAAAGATTTTTTTAAGATTTTGAATAGTTTAAACATAAACCCATCGCTTTCAGCTTTCATTTAATGTTCGTATTTTTATGCGAAATTTGAATAGATTACCATGCATAGACAATTAAAATCCTTTGCCAGACAATTAAATGGCGATTTATATACCGATTTAAAAACCCGATTATTATATGCAACCGATGCGTCGGCATACCGTGAAATACCTTTGGCTGTGGCCCGCCCAAAGGATAAAACAGATTTAATTAAACTGGTAAAATTTGCCAACCAGCATAAAACGTCCATCATACCCCGAACTGCAGGTACTTCCCTGGCCGGACAAGTGGTTGGCAACGGAATCGTCGTAGATATATCTAAATATTTTACTCAGATTATTGAACTTAACACCGAAGAGCATTGGGTTCGGGTTCAGCCCGGAGTTATATTAGATGAACTTAATATGTTTCTGAAACCATACGGTTTATTTTTTGGCCCCGAGACTTCCACCTCAAACCGATGTATGATAGGTGGCATGGTAGGTAACAACGCCTGTGGTTCGCATTCAATCATTTATGGCACAACACGTCACCATACCTTGTCAACAAAAGTAATACTCAGCAATGGGATTGAAGTAGAATTTAAACCATTGAATAAGCCTGAATTTGAAGAAAAAATAAAAGGCGAATCCTTAGAAAATAAAATCTATCAACATATACACAAGCAGTTATCAAAACCAGAAGTTCAGGAAAAGATTCGGAATGAATATCCCGATGCATCTATTTACCGACGTAACACCGGCTATGCTGTTGATGTATTGCTTGAATCAGAGATTTTTTCAGACTCAGACATCCCTTTTAATTTTTCCAATTTAATTTGCGGCTCGGAAGGTACGTTGGGTTTTATAACGGAGATAAAGCTTAATTTGGTAGATATTCCGCCCAAAGAAACAGGATTAGTTGTTGCGCATTTTAAAACCAAAGAAGAAGCTTTTAAGGCTAATTTGGTGGCTTTAAAACATTATCCCGGAGCGGTAGAGATGATGGATAAAACCATTCTTAATCTTACCAAAAATAATCATGAGCAACAAAAAAACCGCTTTTTTGTGCAAGGAGAACCCGGTGCTATTCTAATTATCGAATTTGCCCGGCATACACCCGAAGAAGTCGGAGAAAGTTGTTACAAGCTGACAGAAAGCTTAAAAGAGGCAGGTTTAGGTTATCATTATCCCATCATCACCAATGAAGATACCCCAAAAGTATGGGCTTTGCGAAAAGCAGGGTTAGGTGTATTATCTAACATGGAGGGTGATGCCCGGCCGGTATCGGTAATTGAAGATACCGCAGTAAATGTAGAAGTTTTACCCGATTACATGGCCGATTTTCAAAAAATTCTGGATAAATATCACCTCGAATGCGTGTATCACGCACATATTGGTTCGGGAGAGTTACATCTGCGGCCGGTATTAAATTTAAAAGATGCTAAAGATGTGGACATGTTCCGCACTATTGGAAGGGAGATAGCACATCTTGTAAAAAAATACAAAGGTTCTCTAAGCGGAGAACATGGAGATGGCAGGGTGCGTGGCGAATTTATTCCTATCATTATTGGCGAAAAAAATTATGCGCTTTTGCAGGAATTAAAATCAGTCTGGGATCCCAATCATATTTTCAACCCCGGAAAGATTGTAAATGTTCCTTCCATGATTTCGGATTTACGTTACCAGCCCGACAGGAAAGAACCTGAAATTAAAACCATTTTTGATTTTTCAGCTGTTGGCGGCATTGTACGGGCAACCGAAAAATGTAATGGCAGCGGTGATTGCCGCAAAACAGAGCTGTCGGGAGGCACGATGTGTCCAAGCTATATGGCTACACGCAATGAAACAGATGTTACCCGGGCCCGGGCGAATATTTTACGTGAATTTTTAACCCATTCGCCCCAAAAAAATCCATTCGACCATCCCGAAATTAAAGAGGTGATGGATTTATGCCTTTCATGTAAAGCATGTAAATCGGAATGTCCGTCGAATGTAGATGTAGCAAAACTTAAAGCTGAATTTTTGCAGCAATATTATGATGTACATGGAATTCCTTTGCGTTCAAAGCTTATTGCGTATATTACCGAGATAAACAAGTTAGCTTCCATTTGGCCCGGTCTTTATAATTTTTTGATGGGCAATCGGATCTTTTCATCCATTCTGTTAAGAATGATTGGGTTTGCTCCACAACGAAGCATGCCTTTACTGGCTAATCAAACGCTGAAAAGATGGATGAAATCCTATATACAATCACTAAAGCCTGATAATGGTTACAAAAGTAAAATATATTTATTTAATGATGAATTTACCAATTACAACGATACCGATGTTGGCATAAAAACCGTTCAATTGTTCAACCGCTTAGGATACGAAGTAGTCATTCCCAAGCATATTGACAGCGGACGGACCTATTTATCTAAAGGTTTACTCAGGAAGGCAAAAAAGATTGCTATACAGAATGTTAACTATTTAAAAAATATCATTACTGAGGATACTCCTTTGTTAGGCATTGAACCTTCGGCTATTCTTACATTCCGCGACGAATACCCCGATCTGGTAGGAAGTAAATTAAAAGAAACAGCAATAAATCTGGGTAAAAATGCATTAATGGTGGATGAGTTTCTTAAGCTAGAAATAGACAAAGGAAATATTACAAAGGAACAATTTACCCATGAGAAAAAACACATTAAACTGCACGGCCATTGCCAGCAGAAAGCAGTTGCCTCTACCGCGGGTACCCTTTTTTTATTATCTTTTCCGGAAAATTATACAACCGAAGAAATCCCCTCGGGATGTTGCGGGATGGCCGGCTCATTCGGTTTTGAAAAAGAACACTATGAAGTATCGATGAAAATTGGCGAGATGATACTATTTCCTGCCGTTCGAAGTGCCGGAAAAGAAATCCTGATAGCTGCTCCCGGAACCAGTTGCCGCCATCAGATTAAAGACGGAACCGGCCGAAAAGCCTTCCATCCACTGGAGATTCTCTATGATGCGTTAATATAACCTAATCTACTTAAAGTAAAATATTAATTATATAAGTTTAAAATGATAATAATAAATTTTTTATAATCATAATTTTTATTTAAGTTTATTCTAAGTGCTGAATTTTTTAACTTATTCCTATAAAATTCATCAAGTTCAAATTTTAACTTTTCCATTCTATCATTGAATCATTGCATCATTGCATCATTGCATCATTGCATCATTCATACCGAAGCACTTCAGCAGGATTTTTATTCGCCGTAACATATGCATTAAACATCACGGTAAGTAATGATATAGAGATACTTATTATACCCGATAAGATAAAAACCCACAGGCTTAAACTGGTTTTATACGGGAACTTCTCGAGCCAGAAGGTCATTAAATAATAGGCTAAAGGCCAGGCAATAGCATTAGCAATCAGGACTAAATACAAAAATTCTTTAGAGAACTTAATTAATATATCCTGAATGGTTGCTCCATAAACTTTACGAATACTAATTTGACGCATATTTTGTTTTGCTATATATGATGCAAGTCCATACATTCCAATGGTACCAATTAAAATAGCCAAAAAGGCAAAAACAGAGAATATTTTACCAAGTTTTTCTTCTTTTATGTAATGTGCTTCAAAAGCATCATCAACAAAAGTATACTCGAAAGGATAACCCGGAGCAAAATCTCGCCAAACTTCTTGAATATACGCTATCGTTTTCTTCGTATTTTGTGGTCGAATTTTTATATTTAATTTGGGTGTCCAGTCAGACCAAACAAAAACCAACGGAACAATCTCTTTGTGTAAGGAATTAAAATGGAAATCTTTCATCACACCAATAACTGTTCGGGGTGAGCTATCCCATCCTTTTAACTGGTAGCCAATCACCGAATCAGGTGGAATTTGAAATTTTTTCATGGCGGTTACATTAATCACCCATTTCACTCCCTTATCGGTTGGCCTGTTCCAATCATGATTTCGCCCTTCAACAAACTCTATTTCCAGCAAATCTGCATAATCCGGGTCTGTAGGTTGAACACGATAAGCCTCATAAATATCTTCATCAACATAGGTTGAAGTATTTCGAATTGTGCCCGGGATTTGTTGAGAATAAGCTGCTTTTAAGATATCCGGATATTGTAACAATTTTTGTTTTATCGTTTCTTTATTTTTAGTTACATCCCTGGGAGTATGAACTACAACAATCTGCTCCGGATTAAAACCCAATCGTGTATTTTTCATGTAAACATATTGCTTGTTTACAATTATGGCTCCGATAATTAAAACAACTGAAATGGTAAACTGCAAAACAATAAGCACCTGTTTCAGGATGCTTTTTTTAATTCCGCTTTGAGTTGTTTTAAAAATGGTTAGCGGTGATACAGCGGCCATATATGACGCAGGGTACATACCAGCTAATAAACCGGTTATTATGGCAATAGAGAATAGCCCCAAAGTAACTTGCACTGGAAATTCATTAATATGCATTCCTTTATCAGATAAATAAGTAAAAATGGGTTCGGAAATAAAATATACCACCAACAAACTTACCAGAATAGCTAATAAAGCCAGAATTACAGATTCAACCATAAATTGAATAAATACTTTTCGTCTTCCGGAACCTACAATTTTACGTACACTAACTTCTTTAAACCGCGACATTCCCCTGGCAGTAGTTATATTCACATAATTAATCCCCGCAAGTATTAAAACAATGATAGCAACAATAATAAAAGCTCCAACTACTTTTTTATTTCCATGCACACAGCCCATTTCATACTGAATATCATTATTGAGATAAATATCAGAAAATTTGCGAAGCCAAAACTGAGGCGGGTCTTCTTCTGTCCATCCTCCTTTTTTACCAATAAAATAGTTGTTGATTTTATTTTCCAATAAATCAGGATTGATATTCGGGTTGAGCAATAGATAAACCAGGTAATTCTGTGGACCCAAATCGTATAAAAAAGCCTCATTACCTCCTCCACGTATATCTTTAAGCGATTGAAAATCAACAATAACATCATACTGAATATGAAAATCATCACGTTCTTCAATAACACCGGTAACCGTAAAAACATGCTCATTATTATATTTTACGGTTTTGCCAACAGGATCTTCGTCTCCAAATATATTTTGAGCATAGAATTCGGATAGAACCATTGAATAAGGCTGGCTTAATAAATCACTTTTATGACCCGCAAGAACTTTTAGCGAAAATATATTAAAAAAATCATTATCGGTAAAGACAAAATTATCTATCGAAAAAAGATTATTCTTGTAATTTAATACATTATTTTCCCACGAGGTCCCTATTCGGGTGGTATAATCAATCTCAGGAAAATTTTGTTTCACATGAGGCGCTACACCACTGGCAAGCAAAGACCAATCTTTGTGCTCAAACCGGTAAATATTATTATAGTGCTTGTTAAATTTATCAAAGGTAAGCTGCTGATAAACAAACATAGCAATTAGGATACAAATAGTAAATGCAATGGTTAACCCGGTAAAATTTATTATCGTAACCCTGCCTGAACGGTATAAATTACGAATACTTGTTTTTAGGTAATTTTTCCACATCGTTTTTTCGATTTATTTTTTTTTAAATGACGGAGAATAGTTGATAATGATGCATGCAAAGTGTATTTTTTTTTCGATTTAAGTAAAGTTTATGTATTTTTAATGATTATATAATAACTTAAAACAATACAACATGAGAATTTTAGGCAACCTTCTTTGGCTGATACTTGGCGGAATTATTACAGCCATTGAATATTTTATCAGTAGTTTTATTTTAATGATAACCATAATTGGTATTCCTTTCGGATTACAAACGTTAAAAATGGGATTATTGGCGTTGTGGCCATTTGGCAAAACAACCGTTCAACACGAACGTTCAGGCGGATGTCTGTACATGATTTTTAATATTATATGGATTTTTATCGGCGGTATTTGGATTGCACTATCGCATGTTATTTTTGGAATTATTTTATATATTACGATTATCGGTATTCCTTTTGGAAATCAGCATTTTAAACTGGCTTCGCTCGCATTAACTCCTTTTGGAAGAGATATTGTGGAGAAAAAATAAAATATAAGAAGATTTATACAAAAATATCAGTATATAAATTACTATTTATCATTATTTTATATGCGTCTATCTTATCTTTTGGTTAAATAATAAAACTACAATTAAAAACGAAAAAGTTAAAAGCGCAAAAACATTTAAAAGTAATTTTACATAATTATCCTGGTATTTAAAATCATTGTGGTATTATCTTAATTAATATTAAGGAAAGGAAAAATAATTGATGATGCCCAAGGCCTTCGTCAGATAATATAACCAAAAAAAATGAATAAATTACTGGATAACAGCTAAAAAACAATTATTACCTAAACAAAATGAAGAAAATACTTATCATTTTACTATTACATTATTGGAAAAACTGTGTTAGATAAAGTAATATTACATCATAATAAAAAACAGATTTTTTAATCCAAAATTTTTTCTGCAGCCATGAGAAATGAAACAATACCCCAGGGACAGCATCCGGAATCGAGTATACAACAAGAAAAATGGTACGCGCCTGAACTTGATGAAGTTTACAAAAAGCTGGATTCCTCAGACGAAGGTTTAGAAACAGACGAGGTAATTGAACGATTGAATTTTTATGGCGAAAACACATTGCCTCCGGCAAAACCGGTAACATTGTTACAAATCATTGTACACCAGCTTATTAATCCGCTTATATTTATTCTTTTAGCAGCAGCTGTTGCTTCCATTGCTATCGGCGAAGCCAAGGATGCTGCTTTTATTTTTTTAGTAATATTGATTAACAGCGGATTGGGCGCTTACCAGGAATACAATGCCGAGAAAAGTGCACAAAGTCTGCAAAAACTATTGAAAATAAGTGCACGGGTGAAACGGAATAATAAAGAACAGGATGTGGATTCGAAAAACCTTGTTCCCGGCGATATTGTTTTATTGGAATCAGGACTTAAAGTTCCGGCTGATATGCGTTTGATAGAATCTTCGAACCTGGCTGTGGATGAAAGTTTTCTTACCGGCGAATCGACAGCCGCCAAAAAAAGTACAGGCACCCTAAAAAAGGACACCCGTGTGAGTGAACGAACCAATATGGCTTATGCCGGCGCAACTGTAATGTCGGGACGAGCGGTAGGTATCGTGGTATCTACCGGCGTTTATACACAGGTCGGACAGATTGCCCGGGATGTTACTGAATCGGATTCGGCAAAACCACCACTGGTATTGCGAATGGAAAAGTTTACACGCCAAATCAGTTATGCGGTGGTTGCATTAAGTGTTTTTCTGGCTATTATTTTGCGGATAAACGGGATGGATTTTGCGGCTATCTTTTTCTTTGTAGTAGCATTAGCTGTTTCTGCTATTCCTGAAGGATTACCGGTGGCCCTCACCGTTGCCCTTTCCATTGCCACCAAACGAATGGCCAAACGCAATGTGATTGTGCGCAAACTCACTGCTGTTGAAAGCCTGGGAAGCTGTACCATTATTGCCAGCGACAAAACAGGAACCTTAACCGTAAATCAACAAACGGCTAAAAAAATTACACTCCCCAATGGTTCAATATTTAACATTTCAGGCGAAGGGTACAATGGTAACGGGGAAGTATCTACAGAAAAAGAACCAAATCAGTCCGTTACATATGGAGAAAACACCCCTGTTGACCTCTTAAACCAAATAGCTGTTTTGGCTAATGAAGCGACACTAAGCAAAGAAAATGATAAATGGGAACATTATGGCGATGCCATGGATATTGCCCTGTTGGGAATGAGCTATAAATTAAGAGCAAAACCTGATGATATTCGGGCAGCGTTTAAGCTTAAAGATAAAATACCATACGAATCAGAAAGAAAATTCTCGGCTGCATTTTATGAAAAAGAGGGTAAGACTATAGTAAGTGTTAAGGGAGCAACAGAAACAATTCTGGATTTTTGCCATAACATGGCCGATGGAGATAAATCCGTAAAACTTAATAAAGAACAAGTTTTGCAACAGGCCGAAGCACTTGCCGAAAAAGGTTACCGTGTGTTAGCCTTTGCCAGTGGCGAATACCCTGATTTTAAGAAAAAGGATGAATACAAAAATAAAGATATTCCTGAACTCACCTTTTACGGACTCATAAGTTTTATTGACCCGTTAAGGTCCGAGGCAAAAGATTCGGTCGATAAATGTAAAAAAGCAGGAATAAAAGTAATGATGATTACGGGCGACCATCCATCCACCGCCGGAACCATTGCCCGCGAGCTGGGAATCATTGAAGAGGATGAGCAGGTAATTACCGGCCAAATGCTCGAAGATGCCTGCCCTGCAGATTGTCCTGCATTTAAAAAATTAGTCCTTTCCGGTAAAGTATTTGCACGTATCTCTCCATCGCAAAAAATGGATATTGTGGATGTGCTTATTCGTAACGGTGAGTTTGTCGCCGTTACCGGCGATGGTGTGAATGATGCCCCGGCACTGAAACGTGCCAATATTGGCGTGGCAATGGGCTCCGGAACAGATGTAGCCAAAGAAGTAGGGCAAATGATTGTGATTGATGATAATTTTTCATCCATTGTTGCCGGTGTTGAAGAAGGCCGGTTTGCTTATGACAATGTACGTAAAGTAATTTACCTGCTTATCTCTACCGGAGCAGCCGAAGTTATCCTGTTTATTGCCTCCATTTTTGCAGGACTTCCCCTGCCCCTGCTTGCTGTTCAGCTATTATGGCTTAACCTGGTTACCAACGGAATTCAGGATGTGGCTCTCGCTTTCGAAGGGGGTGAACCTCTGGCCATGAAACGGAATCCCCGAAATCCCGGTGAAAAGATTTTTAATCCTCTAATGATTAAACAAACCATAATTGCCGGACTTACCATGGGAGGAATTGTTTTTGTCGTTTGGTACTGGTTAATAAACTTCCTGCAAATGAATGAAATTCATGCCCGCAATATGGTGCTCCTATTGATGGTATTTATGCAAAACTTCCATGCGTTTAATGCTCGTTCTGAAATTACCTCAGTCTTTAAAGTACCTCTGAAACGAAACCTAATATTGGTTTTTGGAATTTTAGCTGCACAGCTTATTCATATTGCCAGCATGCAAATTCCTTTTATGCAAAATATTCTCCGCACAGAACCAATAACCATTGCCGAATGGTCACAAATACTTGTTTTTGCAGTACCCATGATTCTGGTAATGGAAATCTTTAAATGGATTAACCGGAGGGTTAGTAAGGTATGAATAAGGGAAGATAACAGGGTGCTTGAATGAAAACAGCGGGTTCACCCGTTGGTTGAAAAACAATCAATCTCTGAAACCGGCTGTCCCGTATAGCTATCGGGAGCCGGTGATCCATTGTTATAGTATACAAATAAACAAAAATAGCAGTAACTTTAAAAGGATACCGGAGGTATCCCACGTTTATAGCATAATTTAGCAGCACAAGCCAACGATTCCGGAGGAATCAAATATCTATTGGTAATGAAATGAAGTGTTCGACTTCTTACCTCCAGCGACTCCGTCCAGACCGGTGTCGCTATCCCAGGGGTAAAACGTCAACCGACAGGTCTGCCTTCGGCAGTTAAAACTTCCTGTGGCCGTCAGGAAAGTATAGTATGTTTTACTATAACTACAACTCCTTTTTCGGGTAATTGGTAATATCTCTGATATCTTGATACAAAGGCTTTAATCGTTTATACATCTTTTTATATACTCGTTTAAAAAGCTTTTTATAAATAGCACGATTCTCAGGTTTTGGAAGATAGGTTTCTCCTACGCGACACATATTATCAATAGCTGTTTGGAAATCAGGATACAAATTTAGTCCTACCGCACAATTTATCGCAGCTCCTAATGCGGATGTTTCATACGTATGTGGCTTTTCTACCGGCAGATCAAAAATATCGGCAGTAATTTGCAACGCATTTTCGCTTTGCGAACCTCCACCCGAGACACGTAGTTTCTCAATTTTTACGCCGGTACGTTTCTGGGTTAATAAAGCACCATCTTTTAATGCATAAGTTAATCCTTCCAGGATGGAGCGATACAAATGAGCCCGTGTGTGCACATCGCCAAAACCAATTACTGCACCTTTGGCTTCGTGCCCGGGGATTTTTACTCCGGGCGACCAGTAAGGTTGTAAGGTTAATCCCATAGAACCGGGAGGAATATCACGAATCATGTCATCAAAAAGCTCTTCGGGGGATTTACTTGTATTTTTAGACAACTCAATCTCACGATGCCCAAACTCTTTTTTAAACCAGTTTATCATCCAGTACCCCCGGTAAATCATCACCTCGGTATTGTAATGATTGGGAATAGCACTGGGATAAGAAGGAAAAAATTTTATAACTTCAACATACTTTCGGTTAACCGTTTCGATGGTTGCTGTGGTTCCGTAACTGAGGCAGGCTATTTCGGGTGTGATACATCCCGAACCTAATACTTCGCAGGCTTTATCGGCAGCAGCGGCTATTACAGGTAACCCCTCGGGTAAGCCGGTTTGTTTTGAGGCTTCGGATGTAATATTACCCATCTTTTCAGATGGCTTGACCAAATCAACCAGTTTTTCACGTTCTACAGGAAAAAGTTTGGTGTTTAAAGCCCCCGGTTTGGACCATTGTTGCTTTTTGTAATCAAAAGGCATATATCCAACCGTACTGCCAACAGAATCAATAAATCTGCCGGTTAAGCGGTAATTAAAGAATGCAGAAAGAAATACATATTTGTAGGTTTTTTTCCATGTTTCGGGCTGATTTTGCCTTATCCAGTTCGATTCTCCATCTTTAATAGCATGCGCCAACGATTCGTACATATTCACCAGTTGCAATCCTTTTTTTACAATCCCTTTTGGCCAGTCATCTACTTTTGCTTTGCGCTGGTCAAGCCAGATAATAGCAGGACGCAACGGTTTACCGTTTTTATCCAGGTTGACCACCGAACCACGTTGGGTAGTTATTGACAATCCCTGAATAAGGGAAATATCAATGGATATATTTTTAAATAATCGCAGGGTTGTTTCACACAGTTTATCCCATAAATATTCCGGATCCTGTTCAGCAAATCCTGGTTGATCGGAAAAGTAGGAATCAATTTCGGTACGCTCTATGGCGCAAATATTTCCTTTCAGGTCAATCATTGCTGCACGGATGGACTGTGTCCCGGCATCTATAACAAAAATGTATTTTTTCTCATTCGTATTCATGGGTAATCAACTCAGTCATTATTTTTATTGCTTATGTCTACCTTCGACCGGTCTGTGAGACAGGAAAGCCTGAGGGGGATAACAACTAGGGCTCTATTCCCAGGGTATTCCCGGGGTTCATAATTCCTTTGGGATCCAAATGGTTTTTAATGGCCTGCATTAATTGCATGTTTTCTGTTCCCAGCTCTTCTTCCATCCAGGGTGCCAATGTTCGTCCAACGCCATGATGATGAGATAATGAACCGTTATTAGCCCGAATGGTTTCAATAATTCCCTGATGATATTGCTTGTAATCCTCCAGCTCATCTCCTTTTTTCATTGGACTTAAAAAGGTAAAATAAAGGTTTGCTCCATTTTCATAAACATGAGAGATATGAACCATGGCTACCGTTTTTCCTCTGCTCTTCAGATATCTCCGGACAGCCTTCCACAGCGGCAATAGATTATTCCACATCACTGCTGTTTCAAGGGTGTCAGTCATTATACCCAAATCCATTAACGGATCGCGCAAATAAGCGCTTGAATAGCGTTGTTCCAGCCATTTTTTGGTAGGCTTTGCACCGATATACATGGCTTTGTGTTTTTTGGCAATCTTTTTAACAGATGAAACCACCTGCTTTGTATATTCAGCGCTTCCTTCCACCGAGACAAACATTAAACAGCGACTGTGCGATTTATAACCCCGGTAGCTTAAAAACTGATCAGCAAAAGTACCTTCAAAATGCTGGGTTTTAAATGCAATATCGGTCTCTTCAGGATCTGATATACGAAACAGATGCGGCACTCCTACACCGCTTTGCATAACAGTTCGCATGGCTGCAACGGCCGACTCAAAAGTTTTAAATAAAAACGAGGCATTTTGGGTTTGATTTGGCCTGTATTTACGTATTTTCATGGTAATCCGGGTTATTACACCCAACGTCCCTTCAGAACCTAAAAAAAGCGGGTATAAATCCCATCCCTGGGCACTGGCAGGATACGTTTTTGTTTCAATAATTCCTGTAGGGGTTACTACCCGCAACGATAAAACCATATGCTCAATTTTACCGTAACCGGTAGAAGCCTGTCCGGCTCCTTTGGCTGCCACCCAGCCCCCAACCGTAGAATATTCAAACGACTGAGGAAAGTGGCCACACGAATACTTTTGCCTATAATTATTTAAATATGATTCAAAAGCCGGCCCATACATCCCGGGCTGAACGGTTGCGGTAGAGTTAATTTCATTTACTTCCAGCACTTTATTCATGTGTTTGGTTAAATCAAGGCTTATGCCGCCTTTGGTTGTTTCAACGCCGCGAGTTACAGAAGATAATCCACCCTGCGGAGTGATTGCAATGGTGTTTTCCTGACACAATGCTACTATTTTTACAATATCATCTTCATTTCGAGGATAGAGAACTGCATCCGGAGGTGTTAACACTTCTCCTTTCCGCAGCTGCAATAATTCTGCATAATATTTACCATGCGCATGTGAAGCCCTGGAATAATCATCCGTTTCAATATTCTCTTCTCCAACAATATGGGTTAATTGCTCAATAATTTTTTTATCTAAATTACACTGCTTATCAAGATTAACTCTGTGATCACCTGATAAGTGCAATTGATTTATATCACTATCGTTGTATCCAAATTTTTCTTTGACAACTTTTAAGGTTCCTTCATCAATGGAGGCTTTACGTTTGTCTCCCCATTTTAAAATATCTCTGTATGTATTCATCTTTTCAAATTTAAAACTGCTTTACAGCTAATTTATTCTTAAAAAATAACAATAAATAACTTATTGTGGCAATCTAAAAATATTCATCACTTTATTCACTTCTTCCTGCGTCTTTTGCTCATCCCATTTCAAATAATCTTTGGCCGTTTCTACAACGTGAGTAAAAGCTTCATCCCCCGGGTAGCCCAGGGTTCCCAGTCCTGTTCGTCTAAAAAAGATATCTGCTAACGAGAAAGCCAGTTCTTTTTTTATTACATAAACCACTTCGGCTAATATTTCACCATCCTGAGTGAGAACCCGGGCCAGGGATTTATCGCGCAATGCCAGGCGAAAAATGGTATGACACTGTAAACCGTAGTTTCTGCCCACATAGTTTATGGTTGCTTCTGAAAACGAAGGATACCTTAATGCCAACTGCTTAATAAAGGATTCCATACTTTTAATATCTGAATTTATCAAATATTTCTTTTTAGAAATGGATCTAGCTACTTTTTTATTCAGCTTTTTCGCTATTTTATTTACCAGATGTACAGCCAGGTTCCTGCTAGTGGTATACTTTCCTCCTTCAACCGTCATTAATCCATCCAATCCTTCCTTTTTATGGTCGGTAATTTCATATTTACGGGACGATTCATACGATGCTTCAGTCTGATTATCTACCAAAGGCCTTAATCCTCCGTAAGCAAATAAAACATCCTCATAGTTTAGTTTTTTTATTCCGTAGTTTTCATTCATCTCATCAATCAATTCCCGGATACTTTCTTTCGTTATTTTATAATCATCAGGATTGCCTTTGTATTCTTTATCGGTAGTACCAATAAGTGAATGATTTCGCCAGGGCATCAGCATAATATGACGGCCACTTTTGGTCATCATGGTAACGGCATGTTTATTGCAAAGTTTTTTGGTAATGATATGAATCCCTTCGGAACGCCGAATATGATGATTTGAAGCTTGTTTCCCGGCTGTAGCATTTAAAACGATATCTGTCCATGCTCCGGTACAGTTAATGGTTAAATCAGCTGTATATTCATAAACAGTATGGGTGATTATATCTTTTACTTTTACTCCTTTTATCGTATCCCCGTTTTTAATCAACGATTCTACTTTAGCATAGTTTGCTGCTTCAGCTCCATAATACATAGCCGATTTCAGCATTTCCAAGGTTAACCTTTCGGGATTAATATTCTGACAATCGTAATAGATACTTGAACCGGTAAGTTTATTATCTTTAATACAGGGTTCAAGATTTCTCGTTTTTTTAGCACCAATGGTTCGGTGAAAAGGTAACTTTTTGGACTTATCCCAGGTAAATGCTTTATCAAAAGATAAGATATCATACAGTAACATACCAATAAACAATATCTGTTTGTTATTTTTTAAGTTGCTGTAAGTTGGAATCATAAAAGGCAGCGGGTAAACAAAATTAGGGGCAATATTTTCCAGAATACGGCGTTCGGTTAGTGACTCACGTACCAGTCCAAACTCCATATTTTTTAAATAGCGTAGTCCTCCATGGATTAATTTTGAGGTAGCGGCAGAAGTAGCTTCGCCAAAATCTCCTTTTTCGAAGAGGGCAACTTTTAATCCGCGGCTGGCAGCTTCGTAAGCTACTGAAGCTCCGGTAATCCCCCCGCCGATAATGATGATGTCATAATGGGTTTCCTTGGATTGATTAAAAATTCGTTTCATAGAATAATCGGATTAAATGAATCTTCTTTCAAATTTCCGAAAAAATAAACTAAAAACCATTTAACATTTGTTAAATATTTTTTTAATAGAGCACAGGTTCAATTAATTGAATACACTGATTGAGTAGAACATCGCAGATTAAAAATTTTGATATTAGAAACAAAAAGCAGCAGGAGGCAGCAGCAGACAGCAATAAAGGAAGGCTGATTTACTTTTTTATTCCCAATCCATTGATTTTCTTAAACGACTTAATGATTGAAGTTTTATACCTAAAAAATCGGCAATATATTTTAGCGGCACATCCCTTATCATACCGGGATGTTGCTTTAACAATTTTTTATACCTTATTTCTGCCGTTTCAGTAATAAACGAATAAATCCTACGCTGTGATTCAACAAACATCTCTTCCATAATCCGGCGCCCAAATCGTTCCCATTTTGGATAGTTTGAATAGAGATATTCCAGATCGTTTTTATGAATGGTAATTAATTCACAATCGGTAATAGCACTTATAATTTCAAAAGAAGGTGTTTGTGAAATAAAACTGGGTAAAGCCGTAGCAAAACTATGCAATGGAGTAATATCGCGGGTAATTTCAACTCCATCATGCAAATAATAAACCCTAAGATACCCTTTATTGGTAAAGGCTATTTGATTAGCTATATCACCTTTCTGTATAAAAGTCTCTCCTTTTTTTAAATAAATAACCTTAACTAAATCTTTAATTATGCCTATCTCTATTTGATCAAAATCAATAAATTGATGAATATAATTAATGATAGCTGTAAATTTTTCCTTATTCATACAAATATCAATAAACTTGAATTATATATTTAATTAAAAAACATTTGATACGTTGTAATAAAAATTTTATTTATTCTTTTTTTCATAAACAAATTTAATTATTATTGCGATTGTAACAACAAAAGAAAGATATGAAAAAGACATTTGTAATTTTACTTTTTATTCTCATAGCTAACATTGGATTTTCACAAACAGGTGAATATAGATCCTTTTTATTGGAACAGCAGTACGACGAACTATTAAAACATAGGATTGGTTCTAAGCCTTATGCAACCTATGAAGATATTGAGGGGAATGCATATATTTACAAAGATTTTGAAGAAGGTTACATCAAAACTTCAGATGATAAAACACTTAAAGGCAAGTTTAGATACAATATGTATACTGATGAGATTGAATTTTTAAATAAGGATAAATTTTTCATTCTTGCCGATAATGAAAAAATTAAAGGAATAAAAATAGGTGATTACTCTATTATCAAGTTACATAAAAACAACAAAGTCTCAGGTTACTTTTTTGTCAATGCCATTGGAAAATACACGCTTTTATCCAAGAAAAGCGTACGATTTGTAGACGAAGAAGACCCTAAAGGTTATGATACTCCTAAACCAAAACATTTCAAAAGAAATTCGGACAACTTCTATCTTCTTGAATCAGGAAAAGATATGTATGAGATTAAAAATATCCGTAAATTAAAATCTTATTCTGGTGAAATGAGAAAGATGGTTAAAGAATATAAAGCAGAAAATAAATTAAAAAATGATGAAACTTCTTTAACCCACTTTTTTGAATGGTTAAATAAAAAATATTAATCAAATATAAATTTTTGCGAAAGGTAATTCTTTTTTATTCTTTTTGATAAACAATTGTTCCATTAATAAAAGTAAATTGAACATTTGCATTGGGGATTTCATGTTTCGCTATAGTCATAATATTCTTATCTAACACCACAAAATCAGCCATTTTACCGGGTTCAATGCTTCCTTTCTCGTTTTCCTCAAAGGCTGCTTTTGCGGCCCAAATAGTCATTGATTTTAGGGTTTCTTCGCGCGATAATGCATTTTCGGGCTGAAATCCTTCTTCAGGGTATCCTTCCGGATCTTTTCGGGTCACACTGGCATAAAAAGTGAGCAGCGGGTCAATTTTTTCCACCGGGAAATCTGTTCCGTTAGGCAGCCATCCGTTTTGCTCCAGTAACTGTTTATAGATGTAGGCATTTTGTATCCGCTCCTCTCCTAACCGCTCATCAGCCCAGTACATATCCGAAGTACAATGGGTCGATTGAATAGAAGGAACAATACTATATTTTCCAAATTTATGCAAATCATCGGGATGGATAATTTGTGCATGTTCAATTCTCCAGCGGCGGTCGTTTTTATCTTTTAGATACTGAGCATATATATTAAGCATTAGCCGATTGGCCGAGTCGCCAATGGCATGAGTACAAATCTGGTAATCATTATCATAGGCCAGTTTAGAAATAGTATGGTAAAATTCGAAAGGCTCTACAATCAGCCCATAATTCCCCGGGTCGTCGGAATAAGGCTTTAACAAGGCTGCACCTCTTGAACCTAGTGCTCCGTCGGCATATAATTTAATAGAACGCACATTCAGGTAGTCTGTTTTATACGTTCCATTTTTCACAAAGTGATGAATATTTTCATCAGTAGGTTCTAACATAACATATAACCGCAACTTCATATCGCCTGCTTTTTGCAGTGAGTCAATAAGTAAAACCTGATTTTTGTATAGCCCGGCATCACTAACTGAGGTTAATCCAACGGCAAAACAATTCTGTTCGCCCTGTGCGATTGCTTTTACAGTCTGGTTTTTATCAACGTCAGGAATTAACCGGCTTACTGAGGACATGGCATTGTCTATTAACACACCTGTTGGCTGACCGTTTTTTACCAACACCTTACCCCCATCAATTTGTGTCTCACCAGTAATACCTGCCATTTCAAGTGCTTTTGCATTAGCAATGGCTGCATGTCCGTCAACACGTCGTAAATAAACAGGTTTATCAGGAAACAACTCATTTAATTTATCATTCACCGGAAAATCCTTCACCTTCCAGTTATTTTGATCCCAACTTCTTCCTAAAACCCATTCAGTATTGTATTTTTTATCGTGTCGGGTAATAATCTCCAATATTTCATCAAACGAAGTTGTTCCACGTAAATCGGCTTGCAATAAGGTTAGGCAATACCCATAAAAATGACAATGAGCATCAATAAAACCGGGATATATAAATTTATCATCCAAATCCATGGTCTTTTTTGCTTTGTATTTCGATAATATTTCATCTGAGCTACCTACTGCAATAAATTTCCCATCTTTAACCGCAAAACTTTCGGCTTCGGAAAAATCTTTATCTACGGTATAAATCTTGGCATGGGTAACAATTAAATCTACATTTTTAGTCTCGGAACATGCGCTAAGAAGCATTGTAGCGGCAATTATAAAATATAATATTCTATTCATCGTGTGAGTATTTTATGGATTATCAGATAAATATACACAATTGAATTAAAAAAAAGTGTTTATGATTTTAAAAATTACTGAAGGGTATCCTGTTTTGTATTGGATTCAATAATTGCATCATAAATTGCTTTTTGAATATCTGTTCTAACGTTGGTTTGGATCAGCCTGTTGTTATCCTGATCGGGATGAATACGGTTAGAAAGAAAGATAAAAACGATTTTTTCCTCCGGATCGGCCCATGCCAGGGTACCTGTAAATCCGCTATGCCCAAAACTTTTACCCGATATCCCTTTAAATGTAGGCCCCTCCTTGCTGTAATCCATTTGCGGTTTATCAAAACCCAATGCTCTTCGGTTATCTTCATCTAAAAATGGACTTGTGGTAAAAAGTTCTATGGTTTCCGGTTTAAAATATTGTTTCCCGCCATACTCACCACCATTAAGGTACATTTGCATGATTTTTGCCAGATCATTCGCTGTGGAAAACACCCCGGCATGACCGCAAATACCACCTAACATAGCTGCTCCCGGGTCGTGTACGTATCCATGGATCAATTGTTTTCTAAATATCAGATCATTTTCAGTAGGTACTATTGCTGATTTTTTGAAATGTTCCAGAGGAAAAAAAACGGTTCGTGAAGCTCCCAAAGGTTTATAAAAACAAGAATCAACATAATCCTGAAAATTAGTACCGGTATACTCTTCAATAATTTTATAAAAATAGTAAAATCCTAAATCGCTATATCGATACTCTTTTTTATCCATCAGATTGGAAGAGCGAATCATGGCAAAAATAGAATCTTTATAAGAATCGATAATATATAAATCTTCTGCTACTTTCGTTGTAAAACCCTCTTTCTCCTGATGCGAATAAATACCTTTTTTAAACATAAAATTTTTAGCCACATACGAATGATTGCCAAGTTTATACGGATATTCCTCAGAGAATCTTTTATTCAGCAAATCTTTATCCGGAAATAAGGTTTGAAGTGTATAATAGTAATAAGGAATCCAACCGTTTAGTTGTGCCTGATGCGTTAAAATATCTTTGACCTGTAAGTCACCTTTGTTTGTTGTATCTAACTCCGGAATAAAATCGGACAATTTAGCTTCAAGGGAAAACAGCCCCTGTTCATAAAGCTTCATTAAAGCTGGAACTGTAGCTACAATTTTGGTAATAGAAGCAATATCGTAAATATCATCTTCTTTTACTTTATTATTTTTCAAATACGTATGATACCCAAATGATTCATCGTAAAAAACCATTCCATTGCGGGCAGCAAGAATTCTGCATCCGGGAGTTGCAAAGCTGTCGATTGCTATTTGAGCAATAGAATCAACTTTTTTTAATTTTTGTGAGGATATTCCTGCCTGCTCAGGGATTCCAAATTGAAGGCGTATTTTTTTTTTAACCGGAAGGCCCCTTCCGGCAGGAAATTGATTATTAATCGTTACAGGCAACTTTCCTGAAATTGTAATACCACCAAAAATTGCCTGTGCTGCATACTGCTGAATGGCCGGTTCATCATCGTAGCATATTAAAACAGCATCTAAATCCTGCAACATTTGAAAATCGCGAAGACTGTAAGGATTTGCAAAAGCACTAAAAACAACCTTTGTTTTCTGGGTCATATTACCCATAAAATCTAAATGCTTGGGGTTAACTCTATAATTTTTAGCCGGCCAAAAAGAGGTGTTATGTATACTTGTAAAAACGATATCATAATCTTTCAGCTTCTCATAAATAACATCAGTCTGCGAATCATCAAAAACATAGTGATCCACTTTTGCATATTTTGAAAGAGATTGCTGGAATGCAGTTATTTCATTCGTATTGAATGCCAATGAAGCAAATTTTTGTTTTGTTAAGGATGTAACCGGAAGAATATCGTTTTTATTCTGTATGATCGTTATCGACGATTTTATCAATTCACGGCGGGTAACATCATACATCACCTGATTTAAATCATCTTCCAGATTCTCGAGTTGCACATAATTTTCTTGTTGATGATTATGATGAAGACCTGCCTGAAATTTTGCCTGAAGGATCTTCCGGCAACTTTCTTCGACTCTTTCTACCGGGATATCCCCAGCTTTTACCCGTCTTTTAATTTTATGAATGGCTTTTGGGACATCTTCGGGAAAAAGCAAAACATCGTTCCCGGCTTTAAGTGCCATACTTTCAATATCCCCGGATTGGTAATTTTTGGTAACTCCTTTCATGTTCAGCGCATCGGTAAAAATTAATCCATCAAACTCCATCTGGGTTTTTAATAAATGGGTTACTACGGGTTTTGATAAGGTTGTCGGTAAATGAATATCTGATTCAAGCGCTGGTACGCTAAGATGTGCCACCATAATACCTTTTACTCCGGCATCAATCATTCGCTGGAAAGGAAAAAGCTCCAAAGAATCCAATCTTTCTCTGGGGTGGGCGATTAACGGTAAATCATAATGAGAATCCACATGCGTATCGCCGTGACCGGGAAAATGTTTGGCTACTGCAATAACTCCGGCATCTTTCATTCCATCCATATAAGCGATAGATTTTTTACTCACATTAATCCGGTCTTCACCAAATGATCGTACGTTAATTACCGGATTGTAAGGATTATTGTTTATATCAACTACCGGAGCAAAATTAATGTGTATACCCAGACGTTTCATCTGCTCACCAATATCATATCCCATCTGGTAAATCAGCGAGTCATTTTCTAGGGCTCCAAGCATCATTTGTCGTGGATAGCTCATCGTAGAATCCAGTCGCATACCCAATCCCCATTCTCCATCAATTGCCACTAAAAGTGGAATATCTGAAACAGATTGATAATCGTTGGTTAATTTTGCCTGACGAACCGGACCTCCCTGAAAAAAAATCAATCCGCCAATTTTATATTTTTCAATTAGTGTAGTAATCTCTTCCTGATGACTTTTACTTTTATTGGAATAAGCAGCTACCATAAATAGTTGTGCTATTTGCTCTTCGAGTGATAGCTCTTTCATGATCGAATCAACCCATTGTTGTTCCTTATCCTTCATAAAATCAGGTCTTTCATGCTGTGCAAAAAGTTGATTTACAAATAAAAAAAGAGAAAAAAAGAGAATAACATGAGATGTATACTGCTTATTCATAACTATTTGTCCTTAATATATTAACATATTTAATAATGTTATTACACAAAGATAATCTTTTGTAACAATTGCACACAAAGAGATTACAGGAAGTTTTATGTGTTTAACGACATTTTATGAACAGGCCAAAATTTAGCTCGCCCTTTAAAAATCGTACGATTACAGATTTAACGGAATAATCAAATGATTTACCTGTATATTAAAATTATGATAAAATACCTTAAAAACAGGGTAAATTAGACTAATAAATAAGGAAAAGATAAAAAAAACATTATACCTTTAAAATTGTAATAAAATTAAATTTTACGTGTCAGATAATATTAAACGATCGATTTGGGAACAACCATCCATGGACGATAAATTACTGATAGAGAAAATAGCAAGCGGCGATGAAAGTGCTTTCAAACAATTTGTTGAAAAATATCATCAAATGGTACTGAATGTATGCCACCATATTTTGCATAATGTTGAGGACTCGATGGATGTTTCACAGGAGGTATTTATCAAAATTTATGAATCGATTGATCAATTCAGAGGCGATTCGAAAGTAACAACCTGGTTGTACAGGATTGCTGTAAATAAATCTCTCAATTATTTACGTTCGAATAAAAGAAACAAATGGTTTTCAAGCCTGGATTTACTTTTTGGCGATGAAAAACGAAAAATAGACCCGGTTGATGATACCTTACAGCCCGGAGAAGACATGGAAGCAGATGAAAATAAGAAAGTATTGCATTTCGCGCTCAAAAAAATACCCGAAAAGCAAAATATAGCCATCTCGTTGAGTCATTTTGAAGATTTATCGTATAAAGAGGTTGCTGAAATAATGAATATTAGCGTGTCAGAAGTAGGCGTATTAATCAATAGAGGAAAGAAAAAACTAGAGAAAATAATTATTGATTATTATAAAAAAAATTAATTAAATATGTAATAATAAGGATTATTTAAGTGTCCAAAACCATAAAGAATCTCATATGAAATGCAAAAAAATATATAAAAATCTTTATCGTTATCATCTGGGGGAACTATCCCCACCATTAAAAGATGAAATAGATAACCATTTAATAAATTGTCCGGAGTGTTCGGCTCTATACACAAAATTGGTTCAAACACTAGATCATTTAAACGACAGAGAAACTTTGTCCGGGCAGCCCTTTTATTATACCCGGTTAAAACAACGAATGGAAAATAAAAAGGAAAAAACCGAATCGGTGTGGAGTAACGGATTAGCCAGAAAGATTTTACAACCTTCTATTTATATGGCGTCGCTTGTTTTAGCAGTATATATTGGAATACTCATAGGATCAGGTACAGGCAGCTACGAAAGCAAGTTAGCTAAAAATGAAGCACTGAAAGAAGATTATATTGAAGCATTTGCCGAATATCAATATCTAAACGATTTTCAGATTGAATCGATTGAAAATATATTGATTTCAGAAAATGATGAAGGAAATGAGTAATTTTAAGAACAAAAATTTTTGAACAATGAATACACAAACAAAAAAGCACTTAATCATAGGCTTGATAATATTTCTTGTGGTAGTAAATATAGCTGCGTTATCGACCATTATTTATCGAAATCGAACCATGCCGCCACCGATTGATAATGATTATGTACAATTTAGGCAAAACGTTGATGAACAAGGAATGTACCGTTTTTTTAGAGAAGAGCTTCAGCTTACCCAGGAACAGTTTATTCATTTTCGCGAGATCAATGAAAAAAACAGGCAACAATCAAGAGAAATTGCAAGAGCGTTGCATAGCAAAAGGTTAGAAATGGTAGAAGAAGTATCGAAAGAAAATCCTGATAAAGAAAATTTAGACCAAATAGCACGTGAAATGGGAAGATTACATTATGAGTTAAAACGAAATACTTATCATCATTTTATGGACCTTAAGGAGCTGTGTAACAAAAAGCAGCAGGAACAATTACAACATTTATTTATGCGAATGATTGACGATAAAGGATTCGAGGACCGACCAAGACATAGGAACAGATATCCAGGAAAAAGAGGTCGAGAAGAAGGGAATCGTTTCCAATAGCTTAAAATCTCCAGGTTTTAAACATAAATAGCGAAATTACTGCGTAAATTTCTAAACGCCCTAAAATCATATTAGCCGTTAATATCCATTTACCCAGTTCCGGAATATTGGCAAAATTACTCAATGAGCTAACTCCCCCAAATCCGGGGCCAACATTTCCCATGGTAGCAGCTGATGCTGAAAATGCAGTAATACCATCAACACCAAGAGCTGTTAATAATACAGCAGAAATAAAAACGATAAAAATATAAATTAATATAAAAATAAACACATTTGAAATCAGTGCATTATCCAATGATTTTTTATCAATTTTTAAGGATAAAACGGCATTTGGATGATGAAAACGTTTAACTTGATTTTTTATTGATTTCAGAAATATTAAAATCCTGTCCACTTTAATTCCACCAGAAGTGGAGCCGGCAGTTGCACATTGTAAGGTAAAAAAAATCAAAACCAGTATTGAAAAAGGTGGCCAGAAAGCTGAATCAATGGTAGCAAACCCTGTTGTAGTGCCTAATGAAATTAGCTGGAAAGAACCATACCTTAACGAATCAAAAATATTGTAATATCCATTGAAATAAAGATTAGCAGATACGATTATTATTCCAAAAAATATGGATATAATATAATATCTAACGATGGATGATTTAAATATATTTTTTTTACGTCCTAAAATGGTATTGAACAATAACCCAAAATGAATTCCTGATAGTATCATAAATATCATTATAATTATCTCGATGGAAAGATTATTATAATGGGCTATACTTAAATTTTTGGGAGAGAATCCTCCGGTAGCAATGGTCGCAAAAGAATGGCTAACAGCCTCAAATAAACTCATACCAGCGAATAAAAGAGCAATAGTTTCAAGAACTGTTAAGCCTACATAAACAATTAATAAAATACGAATGACCTGTTTTGAACTATAAAGAAAATTACTTTTAGCTAATGATGAAAATTCAGTATTCAACAATACAGCTCTTGCATGGCCAATATTAGGCAAAACAACTAATGCAAAAATAATAATTCCAATACCTCCAATCCAATGTGTTGATGCTCTCCAAAATAATAGTCCTTTGGGAAGTGATTCTATATCGTTTAAGATTGTAGAACCTGTTGTTGTATACCCCGAAACACTTTCGAACCAGGCATTGGTAAATGAAAACTCCCCTCCCCACATAATATAGGGTATTACACCAAGCAGACATGTCAATAACCAACTTAAAACAACAATTAAAAAACCTTCTTTACTGGAAATATTTTTTGTAGGTGGAACATATATTATCGGAAAAATTCCAAATATAAATGCAATAATTGCAGCGTACATTAACGGAAATAGTCCAGAATCACTATTTAATAAAGAAATTAAAAAAGATAGAAATAAAAAAACAGCGTTAAATAAAAATATTAAACCAATATATCGAATGATAATATGAGGTCGCATAATTATTTCTCTTGAGATTTTTTGAATAACAGCCGCTTAATTGCTTCACAAATATCTTTAATTTCATCATTTGTTTCTACCTCTACATGAAAAGGCTTATTATAATCGTTATAATCGTTTATGCCTTTAGCAATTTTCATCAGAGGTTTAATCACATAATAATGAATAAAGTAACTAAAAATTAATGAAAATAAGATAGCTGCAATAATAGCAACAATACCTGGCATAACAGCACGTTGGGCTCTTTTTTTTAGATTCGAACCGGTGTTATACATTGTATTGTGATTTAAATCCATTAAATCTTTTACGGCATTTTTGACTTCAATAAATGATTTATTATGATTCTCATAATACCATTCTAAATCTCCTTCTCTTTTGGTTCCTACAATGGGTTTAATCCATTTATTCTTAAATTCTTTATATTTAGTATCAATATTTTTAACATAAATATCCTCATTAGGTATCGTTAAATTAGTTTTGGCTACATTATACCCTTCAATAAACAGACTGTCAGCCTGCTGAATAGTCCTTCGTCCTTCTTCCCATCTACCAAGAATTAGCAATAAAATCCCACTATCTTCTCTTTCTAATGCTTCAAGCATGGTATTTGATGCATCAATACTCTTATAATTATCATCTAATAAGTCTTGTACTGATTTACCTACATGAGTTAATTCAAGAATGGATATTATTCCGGCTACAATTAACATAACCGAAAGAATAATAAAACCTGACAAAATTTTATATTTTAACCGCATGATGTCTATAATTTTAAAAACAAAATTAAGCCTTATTCTTTACATACTTTTAAGAAATAATTAAAAATATTTCGAACAATAAATATAATTTTCAGCTTTTCAAATCATCAATAAGAAATAAGGACATTCTGATAAAAGAAGCAGAGAAGAAAGAATATCTTAACATTAAAAATTACTAATAATCAAATGCTTTGCTTCCTTTCTTTTTATTCCACCATTCGTTAATTCGGTCTAAATCATTCGCGGTGGGTTTTAACTTTGTATGAATGATTTTTTGGGTTGTTTTTTTTATTTTACCCAAATGAACGAGTTCCTCTCCAGCTTTTTCTAAAGCTTCCAATATTTGATTTAATTTTTTAAATAACATCGGATTATCATATAAACCTATAGCCGTTGTCCGGTAAACTTCTCCAACCACAGGACAATGTCTGTTATGAGCCAGGGCTTTAAAAAAAGCTTTGGCAGGATAGAAATTTTTCATCTCCCAAAATCCACAAATGGAAAAAACGACCATTGATTGGTTCTTGTGAATGTATTTTCGGGGATGCCGAACACCATTTATCCCTTCAATCATATAAGGATAG
>Ga0209942_1000354_pt1 | contig 28541 bp, 16 predicted proteins | sample SalPonR1_A_D2_MG_FD_185695 | JGI IMG/M metagenome (GOLD analysis project Ga0209942, IMG submission 185695) | Salt pond soil microbial communities from South San Francisco under conditions of wetland restoration - Salt Pond MetaG R1_A_D2_MG... ...
CTGATGCTTACTAGATGGTTTTATGCGAAGTTTTATATTTAAGTTTTGCACCTACTAGTAGCAGGCCACACTTATTCGCTTGGGCCCGTTCACAAAGCCATTATCCGTCGCTAATTTTATTAGTTTCGGAATACATTTTAATTTTAAGTATTTTCTTAAGATGTTTAATGAGCCATTAACATCTGCATTAACTAATAATCCTTTATTTGTTTGAAAGAGGCCTCGGGTAATTCTTCTTTTTTTATTGTAACTTTTCTTATTAATTGATTCTAAATCTAACGCTGAACAGCCTGATGTATACGCTTCATTTTCCTCTACATAGTTTATACCTCGAAGTAATCCTTTGTATTCAATAAATTCTTTGAAATTTTGAATAGGACTTTTAACAAAGGATTTGTTATTTTTCATACCCTTTTTGATATGTTTCATATCACCTACAACAATTGTTCTTACTTCATGTTTATTTGCATACTCAATTATTTGTTTTGCTGCATGGTGTAAGAAATTTAACTGATAGTCTCTATTCTTTTTTCTAAGTTTTTTGATTCTTTTCGTGTCTTTAAATTTTTTCGACCCTGTTTGTTTCATACGAATGCTTTGGTAATACTTTATTTCTTTATCAAAATATTTTCTTCGTGATTTTAATTTTTTACCATCAATAATATAGGTTTCTTCATTTTCTAAAAAAGTAATTGTTGCTAAGTTATCTAGCCCTAAATCAATAGACATTATATTTGTATAGTTTTCAACTTCTTTTTCATCCTTTATGTAGACAATATTTAAGTAATACTCACCACTATAATAATCTTTTTTAATCGTTACTTGATTAATATTTTTAAAGTCTCCAATCAGTTTCAAAACTTTTCCTGTCAGTTTTAATTTTATATTTTTTATCTGATATTTGACTTTCATTTTTTTAGATAAGGATAAGATTAATAGATTATTCTTAGGATTATTCTTTTTTGTATGGGTTTGAGTAATCCCTGCTTTAGTAAAGATAACCTCACCAGGTTTCTTATTTATATTTTTAAAGCCTGGTTTATTTGGTTTGCCGGTGTATTTTTTTGGATTTTTATTGTAGTCTTTAATCCCCTTAAAATAACTCATCCAATCTTTATCAAGTTTTCTTAATAGTTGTTGTCTGTTATGGGCATGTAAATACTCACAGTGCCAATTAACTTTAGCAATTTTATCATTTTTAGCATAAGGAATATAACCATTTTCTCGCATATTAAAGTTAGAAATATTATAGAGTTTAGTTGTATGCCAAATCAGTTCGTCTATTACTTTTTTCTGCCGATGACTTAAACTAATATATACCTTCTGTGATAGTTTCATTATTTTTCACCTCCTTTATAGATTATATGTTCATTATATCAAACGAATATTCGCATAGGAAGTGATTTTTTTAATTTTTATTTCTAATATCCAAAGAAAGAACTCAATTCATCACCACCCAAATCATAGATTTGGATGGAGTTTTCTTGAGCTAAGAGTGATAAAAATAGCAACCCTAAGAGTTGCTAATACTAGTTTTTAATGTAGTTGATTTTAAATCATTTAATTGTGTCATATATGATTCAATTGTTAAATTTTTCTCTGAAATAAATGTCACACAATCTTCTAAATGACTTGTTATTCTCACAAATTTTTGATTCTTCAAATCAATTTGTTTCTCTTAAACTTTAATATTTTCTTCAAATGATTTAATGTTTTTAACTACTATTCTATTTGTATCTAATGCGTCACTGAAAGACTGATAGGTTTCATTTACAGTAATATTCTGACCATCTAAACCTTCCTCTGTAATTGTATTAATTATAGAAGCAAAATCTTTCAGTCATTTTATATCACTACTGACTTGATTAATCGCATTAGCCATTTTAAGATTTTTCATAATTAGTGTTTCCAAGCTTTCAATTCCTTTATTCTATAGTGTAGTAGCATTATGAGCATATTTCAGAAGTTCTTTAATTTCTTCTTTCATTTAACTCATATAGATGACAAAACCATCAATACTATTTATAGTATCAACTGCATTATAACTTAAATAACTTTCTCATGAAGAGATGTTTTCTACTTTTCTTTATTTTTTTCTTTGTTCCTCGTTTAGTAAACTATTTTCAGATTTTAATTCATTAAAAAGTGAGGTTTTAACTTTAATAGAACACTCATCATACTAAACATTACTCCCTTCTTCCTATATTTTTCTTAACTTGAATTTTTGCCAAGGCTTTAGATTATCAATTAAATATAATTCTTCCAAATTAATTCTCCCGACAACATTTGTCTTGCCATTATTGGGACGATCCTTTAAAGCAATCTGTAGTTCTCCTGCATAACGGTTATATAAATCATTATCAATTAAAAGATCGCCTTTTTTAATTGTTCTTGTATTTTTGCTAGGAAATGATTCTTGTTTATATTTTACTCTTGGTTGAGTTGAACGAATAACATAATCAGATACATCACCTCTATAAAAATGTAACTCATCTATAACTATTTTTTCTTCAATAGGACTAATATTATCTTCTAAAATAACATTCATAGTTAAGACATCTGTATTAACTTCGCTTAAAGTTTTAAGCTCATCTTCAGAAGCATAACAATTGGCTATTATCACATCATCAACTAAACCATTATGAATTAAATCCTTCCCTTGGATTGCAATAGGCAAGTGTCTATGCTCCTCTAAAGTACATAATCCTTCTGAAGTTGGCCAGGGTCCAAAAGTTGCAGTAGGTGCATTTACAAAAGCTGCCGTTCTAATATTATAAGTTTTAAACTGTTTTGAGCACTTCATAAAGTGATCCCGAGATAAACCTGTATACTCATGAGGATAAAAATTATGACACCCATACAGATTTTGCTTTTTAGGTTGATAACTCAAAATGTTTTCTAGATATTTCGTTCCAGTAGAAATATTTATTTCAACTTTTAATCCATATGGATTAGCAGTCATAATAGATTCTTCTATACCTGAAAATCCAAGATCTAATCGTATACCAGATAAGCCTAAATCATTAAAATATCCTAGCTCTTTATAATCAAGATCTAAGGCGTTAAATACATCTGGGGTAACATCAGCAATAACTTCCATTGATTCTTCATTTGCAACTTCTATTAGCTTTCTAAACTTTTCAATTGAAACTTCTATGGAATCACTAAGGGATATTAAGCAAGTAAAAATTCTTTTATACCCATATTTACTGGCTAATCTTATATAATCAATATTTTCTTCTAGTGTTTTTTGATCGGGGTAAATAGAAATACCAAATTTATGCATCCATGCCTCCTATACTACTTTTCAATTTTCTTATATAAATCTATGAATTCTGTAGCTAAATCTTTTAATAAAAGAGCATTCATCAAATGGTCTTGAGCATGAATCAATAGCAATGATGCTTCTTGTTTTTCTCCTCCAGCTTCCGACTGAATTAAAGATGTTTGTACTTTATGAGCTAAATTAAGTTTTTCAGAAGCTTCAAAAATTTTTTCTTGGGCATCATCAAATTTTCCTTCTTTTGCTGCGCTAATAGCTTCCATCAATAAACTTTTAGCGTCTCCACTGTGACTAATTAAACCAAATATCGTTTCTTCCATTTTATGCTTCTCCTAAAATATTCATTGCATTTTCTAAAACTTTTTTACCATTCATGGTTCCATAGTTTAAGCTGTCGATTACTTCAACTACTAAATCTTTATCTTCTAATTCTTTTTGTAGCTTCTTTTTTAAATATCTTACTTGCGGTCCAAGCAAAACAAGTTGTACAGAATCATAGTGTTTCGTTGCTTCACCTTCAGACATTGCAAATATTTCTAAGTCTAAATTTTGTTCATTAGCGCTTTTTTCCATTTTGGTTACTAATAAGCTAGTAGACATACCCGCTGAACACACTAACATAATTTTTTTCATAACTTAATTTCCTCCTAATCAACTAGGTCTTTGCTAAATAATTCTTCTAATGTTTCAAGGGCACTTCCTTCATCATCACCATCAATAATCAGCTCAATTTCATCCCCTTGAACAATACTCATGCTTAACAAGCCTAGCATACTTTTACCATTTATTTTTTTTTCACCTTTTTTTACTTCTACAGTTGCATCGAAGTTTTTTGCTAATTTTACAAACATACTCGCCGGTCGAGCATGTAATCCCGTTTCATTTTTTACTTTTATTACTGATGTAACCATTTTCTTTCCTCCTAAAATCTTTATTCATATCTTTTTTTATTCATATTTATAATCATATTTATGTAATATCAGTATAAATATAAATAATTTCAATAGCAGACCAAGGGGGGCCTCATCCTGCTATTGAATTATCAATCATTTAAGCTACTTCTTCTTCAATTTCTGTAATACTGTGTCTATTGGATAATAAAACAAAAGGCACATACATTACAAAAGTTAATCCTAAATTAAATAGCGCTAATAATGCTGCCGCAACTGAACCATTTGTGGCTAAAAAAGCTCCAAGAACAGGTGGTGTCGTCCATGGTACAATAACAGAAGTCATTGGAACTATACCTGATGCAGTTGCTAAATAGGAAATAATCGTCAAAACCACAGGCCCAAATACAAATGGTATAAAAAATAATGGATTTAGAACAATTGGAATTCCAAAGACTACTGGTTCATTAATATTGAAAAGTGATGTTGGCGTAGCAATTTTTGCAATTGATCGATGGGCTTTGTTTTTACTAAAAACATAAATAGCTGCTAATAGACCAACTGTTGTTCCTGATCCACCCATATATACGAAACCATCAAAGAATGATTTCGTTACAATGTATTGCATTTCTAAACCTTGCTGTAAAAGCTCTGCATTAGCAGTTGCTAATGGCATAAAGACTGATCGCATTACCGGATCTAATATATTAGAGCCATGTAAACCAAAGAACCAGAAAATATGATTAAAAAATGCTACTGCTATTGCGCCACCTAGAGTATTGCCAATAGATGCTACAGGTGCTTGAACAACTTCTAATAAGAACTTTGAAATACTTGTACCAGTTTTTGCAATCCAAACTTGTGCAAATCCAACTAAAAATATCGTTATAATAACTGGTAATAAAGTAGCGAATGTTCTTGATACTGCTGGTGGTACACCCTCTGGCATTTTGATTTCTAATTTCCCGGATTTCACTAATTTTACATAAACTTCTGTCACTACTAAAGCAACAAAGATGGCACCAAAAAGACTTGCATAGGATGTAAAACTCCAACTAATATTACCCCAGGTTCCTAGTTGCTTCCCAATCAGTTCAGCAGGTACGGCTATACCTTCTACTGTTTCTGGAATACCAACACTTACATCTGCTTGAGGTATAAAAGTCATATAACTTGCTACAGATAAAGCACCAGCAGTTAATGGATTCACATCATATGATTTCGCTAAGTTATATGCTACTGTAAATGATATAAGCAACGCCATCATAGCGAGTGTTCCCCACCAAACATTCCCACCTAAAGCTGACCAGCCTGATCCAAATATTCGAGACATAAATGCACCGTGATCATAACCTGGTAGACTTAGATTATTAATTAATACCGCTAGAGAACCAGCAATAATTAATGGCATAATTGCAATAAAACCATCTCTTATAGCAACTAAATGTCTTTGCGATCCAATTTTAGCTGCAACTGGAACAAATTTTTCTTCCATGAAACTCATAAATTTTTCCATCTTAATATAATTCCTCCCCTTTATTACTTTCTATTCCGACTATCGGAATTTCTTCTTACTTATCTATAATGCAAGGGGTGTGCCAATAGCATTATATAATTAACTTTTTTATAAACCCTTTTATTTCAACGTTTATTAAATAGTATTCTGATTCCAGATTCTAAGAAAACCTTTTCACACAAGTCTACACAGTGTTACACAGTTCATCATAAACTATTTTTCTTAAACATTTTAAGAATATAAGCTTTTTCATCATCAGAAATAATTACTTGATAACCTTCTTCTAAAACTTTAAGCAACTCGGATAACTGATAAATCAGACTTGAATTACTATTGATGAATTCATTGATTTCTTTGCTATCTCTTGCAACATTTTTCCCTTGTACCAACTGATCAATTAGAAATGTAATATGCATGATAATGCCTGTACGCACATCTGATAAAATTTTAAAATTCATTTCTTTTTCAACAGAATAAATAAAGACTTCAATAGCATTTATTAATTCTTCTACATCTTCTATCATTAAATGATCTGCTAGTCTCTCAGGAAGTACGTCAGTTTTATTAACTTCAAGTAATTTTTCCAATCGCTGTAAACCACTACCCGCCAAAACATCAATGGCTTCAAAAAAAGGAACGTCTTTTATTTCTAGATGAACAGTTGAAATAATTGCTTTAATCTCATAATCTTCTTTGATTTTTTGCAGTTTTTTATGAAATTCTGTCTGGTCTATTAAATCCAAGGTTTTAATGGGTATATCTAAATTAATATTTTTTTCTAAATATTGTCTAATTTTGTCTGAAGCACCTTTACCGGTAAAACATGCTGAAATGATAACTCCTTTTTTTTCATTATTTTTACTCTGTTCATAATTAATCATTCTATTTTTAGAAATCGACTGATAAATTTCTTCAAGACTTTGACCCATATCAGCTTTTCTAGCAGCAGCCAAGGCAGTAGGTGTGCTGACATCATCTATTGTTTTGGTTTGAATACTTAACTCTTTCTCTATAATCTTTCCAAAGTTTACCAATGAACCCATATCTACTAAAAATATAACGCCTTTTTCGCAATCCAGATTAGCAATTCTTTCCTTTACCTTTTGATAAAATCTTTGGGCTTCTAAATCTAAGGGCATATTTAAACCGATTATATTTTTTGCTTTGATTAAATCCTTTACTACATTAACCATGCTCGTTGCTGTCGATTCTCCATGCATCAATACAACTACTTTAACTCTTGATAATTCTTCCATTATGTTTTCATCTTCATCCATTGCTATAAACATTGTTAAATATCCTACTTCATCAAGGGGGACCTTTATATCAAAGACTTCATCAATTCGATTAGCCAAAGTCATTGAAATCATAAACTCCTTTTGATAACTCGTACGTACTTTGTTTAATTCAGGATAATAAACTGAATCACCTTTTTTTAATCGAGCAATTGAGCTACTTAAATGTAATGCTAAACCAAAGAAAACTCTTTCATTATATTTTCTGTTGAGCTTATTCTCAGCATACTCAAGTAGTTCTTTTGTTACGTCTAATACCTCTTGACTTACAATGGAAGCGACCTCGTTTTCATCTACACTTATCGAAAGATCATCGATGTACTTCTTAAAATAACTATCAATATCCAAATTAACAATTTTATTAATCTCTTGATTTGACAAACCACTTTCTTTTAAGGCTTCTAATTTTTTTTCAATTTCATCATAGAGTTCTTCACTACTTTCATTAAAAACACCTTTTGAATCCTGATTTTTAAACTGGAAGACATCTTCTGAATCCTTTAATAATCGGTCAATTTCTTTTCGCTTCTCTTTTAAGTGCATCAAACCTTTTTTTACATGATAAGGTAACTCATTTTGACTAATAAATATATAATTTTGATTATTCGATTTATATTTTAAAAATCCTCTTGCACAGGATAATTTAATATCACTTTTTAATTGACCTATATTATTTTTGCACGCATATAGCAATAAGCTTTTTAAAGAATTTTGCTCCATATAAATATCTTTTTTTACTTGAATTGCCTCTGATTTAATAAATCTTTTAATTAATTGGAATCTTTCTTTCATTGTACGCTTTCTTAAAGGTAATAGATGAACAATCATTGGTATTCTCCGTTGAAAAGTATCTAAAAGATAACTATCTAGATTTTCAGTTGTTGCCAAGACCAATCGTACATTTACAGTTTCCTTAGCATTTGTTTCCCCTAATACTCTAAAAAAACCTTTATCAATATAAGTAAAAAGCATTTCTTGACCTTGAGGGGATAAACGGTGGACTTCATCGAGAAAAAGAAATCCCTGATCTGCTTTCTTTAATAACCCATCCTTTGATTCATTTGCCCCTGTATAAGCACCTTTTTTTACACCAAAAATTTGAGAAATTAATAACTGTGGGTTTTCTGAGTAATCAGCACAGTTAAAATGTATAAAAGGTGCATCTATTTGAACCACATCTGATTTTTTGGCAAACTTATACATTAGTTCAGCAAATAATGATTTTCCAACACCAGTTTCTCCAGTTAACATTGTGTGTAGACCATTGGGTGGATAAAGAATGGCAGCTTTTGCCTGTTGAATTGCGGCTCTCAGGCTTGGTGAAAACTCTTCTATAGCATCAAAGGTAAGGTATTCATCATCTAATGTCATTTCAATAGACTTAAAAAGTACAGGCCGACTATTATCCTTTGTTAGCTGGCCTTCTTTCACCAATTGGTTTAAGTAACGACTAACATTTGCCCTGCCAAGTTTCATAAATTCAGCAACTTCTTTTGCTGAAACCCCTTTAGGTTTTTCTATAGTTATTTCCTCAACAACTTTATAGATCTCATCAATTTTCTTCATATTTTCCCCTCTTTAAAAAAAATTTGGTACACTCTCTTTATGTGCCTGTATTATCTCATCAAATATCTTAGTTGCTTTTTCAAATGAATTCACCAAGGGATGAGTATAAAGGGCTTTTATACCTTTCAACCGGTTATTTTCTACTACAGAAGCAATCGTTAAATTCTCATATGACTTAACTTGCTGTAACAGACTTAGGGCAGAAGCGTCAATTTTGCCAACGGTTATTGGCTTAGCACCATTTTTCCCTATAACTGCATTGACTTCAACAACTGCCAGCTCAGAAAGTCCAGGTATCGCACCATCATTAATTGTGTTTACTGGATAAATCAATTGACGGTCATTTACAATGGCATCAATTAATTGGGTTGCTACTTCTGAATAATAAGCGCCACCTCTTTTTTCCAATACCTTAGGCTTCTCATTTAAATCTTCATTTTTATAAATTTCAAATAACTCTTTTTCAATAGCTATTACCTCTGTTGCTCTTGTTTGTCCTTTTTCATTAAAAGATTTTTTCTCTTCAGCTAATAATTGTTCGGTCATATAATAATAACGATGATAGGGACAGGGGACCATTTTTAAACTTCTCAGTAAAGTTTCTGGATAAGCAAGATCAGGAATATTATTCATTGAATTAGAAGCGCCATTTATTAATTGATTAATGACTTCCTCAGTAGCATCTAAACCATTGATATATACTTTTTTGCCATAAACTAAATGGTTCAATCCTGCAAATTCTACACGGACATCTGTTACTGGAACCCCCATACTTTTAGCAATATTAACTCGCATATTATAAGGTACATTGCATAACCCTAAAACATTTACATTCGTATATTTATTAATCGCTTCCGTAATCATCCCCGCTGGATTTGTAAAATTAATCAACCAAGCATCTCTCTTTGAGTATTTTTCAATTAACTCACAAATTTCAAGCATAACAGGAATGGTTCGTATTGCTTTAGCAAATCCACCTGCACCTGTTGTTTCCTGGCCAATTAAATCATACTTTAAAGGAATACTTTCATCTAATCCCCTCGCTTCTAAACCACCGACTCGAATTTGTGTAATAATAAAATCCGCATCAACTAGAGCCTGGACCTTGTTTAAAGTTGCAGTTATTTTTGTTTTCAAATCTACTTTTTTAAACATCCTTCGAACAAGCTGAAGATTAATTTGTAATTTTTCTTCTCCTTGTGGAATATCTACTAGAACGATTTCATCAATTAATAAAACATCTTTTCTTTTAATAAATCCATCAAATAGCTCCGGGGTATAACTACTCCCACCACCAATAACTACAATCTTCACAAATACCCTCTCCTTTAATTATATCCTATTTCTTATAATTACACACTATCTATTTATGTGCACACACTATTTCTTTTCACACACACATATTCTATTAGTGTGTAATTTCTAAAAATTTTTTAACTTCATCTGCATCTTCAGCATCTAATATTGCATTGACTAAAGGCTTTAGATTCTTTATTGAACTTTTATTAATCAAGGCTCTTGACTCTAAAATACTACTAGGACTCATAGAAAACTCATCTAAACCCATCCCTAATAACAGTGGGATTAGGTTTTGATTCCCAGCAACTGAACCACACATACCTACCCATATCCCTTCATTATGTGCTTTCTTAATCACATCATTGATTACTCGTAAAACCCCTGGATGATAAGGTGTATAAAGATGATTTAGTCTAGAGTTCATTCGGTCTGTTGCAGTCATATATTGAATTAAGTCATTTGTCCCAATTGAGAAGAAATCTACTGCTTTAGCAAGTTTATCAGCCATAATAGCGGCGGAAGGTATTTCTATCATAATTCCTATCTCTACCTCTTTACTAAAAGGAATATTGTCATGATTTAATTCTGATTTAACTTCCTTTAAAATACTTTTAATAGCTCTCAGTTCTTTTAATGAAGAAACCATTGGAAACATAATTTTTAATTTTCCATGGATACTTGCTCTATAGAGTGCCTTTAACTGAGTCTTAAATACCTCTGTATGATCTAAACAGTAACGAATGGCACGATAGCCTAAAAAGGGATTCATTTCTTTTTTAAAATTTAAGTAATCAACAGCCTTATCACCACCAATATCCATTGTTCTAATAATCATTGGTTTTTCTCCCAATTTTTCTAAGGCTTCTTTGTATATCTCATATTGCTCTGATTCCGTTGGTAACTGGTTACGTTCCATATATATAAATTCACTCCTAAAAAGACCAACCCCTTCTGCATCAAACTTAAGAGCATTCTCAAGATCTTTTAATCCCGCTATATTAGCAGATAACTCAACTATTTTACCATCTTTCGTTTTGGTTTCTACACCAATCAAAGATTTTAAATCCTTTTCTCTTTCTTTAATAGAGATTTTTTTCTTTTGATATTCTTTTATTAACGATGCTTCCGGATTAATCATCACCTCTCCACTGCTGCCATCAATAATCGCATAATCCCCTGACCGGATAACTTCTTTGATATTTTCAACACCCATGATTGCTGGAATGCCAATCGTCCTTGCAATTATTGCACTGTGAGAGGTATTACCACCTTCTGCAGTAATAATCCCCTGTATAACTTTTTCATTTAACTGAGCTGTATCAGAAGGTGTTAAATCCTTCGCTACTATAATTGTTTTTTCATCAATGGTTTTTAGACTTTGATCTGAAAAACCAAGGACGTTCCCTATCAATCGTTTCCCAACATCTTTCATATCTAAAGCTCGTTCTCTAAAATACTCATTTTCCATATTTTCAAACATCTTGACAAATTCATCTATTGCAACCGTTATTGCATAAGCAGGTGAGTAATTCTCATTTCTAATAAGATTTGCTATTTTATCAAATAATTCTGGATCATTTATTATCATTTCGTGAGCTTTAAATATTTGCGCATCTTCTTTGCCTAAAGTTTCTAATTTTTCTTCATACAATGCTTCGATAGCCTTTGAAACAGATTGAATACTGTTTTTTAATATTCTAATGGCTTCATCAACATCTTCTATTTTTTCTTTTTTTACCTCTGGCAATTCTTCTTTAATAAATACTTTTCCTAATCCTATACCCTTTGAAGCCCCAATACCCTTCATTAATTTCTCCTCCTATAAGTTATATACACTAATATTAAATGCAAGTCCTATTCCAAACAAAAAGCAGGCATAGACTTTTCTTTAAAAAGTTTATGCCTGCCAAACAGTAACACACATTGGATTATAAATAAAGTTTACCAAGTTTTATTCCATCTTGTCAAGATGCTTTTTCAACTACTCGGCTAAGTCAAAGTATAAGTTCACACCATCAACATAGCCCTGAGTAAAACCTAGTACATCTTGCGTTATTGGATTCTTAGCATCTAATTTTATTTTTACTGACCCAATTTTCTGCGATATCTCTGGTTTGCCTCCAATAGGCGCATTAAAAACACCAGACTGTACGCCAAAATTATCTTTCAGTCCTAATGCAAAAGCTTTCGCATCTTTCATTACCTTTTCATAATCGTCCCCTTCTAAAGTATGAGCAGCAACTGACCAAACCGATGTATTAACACCAACAAAATTTCCAATGAGATACTGTCCAGCATTTTTAATAGTACCAACAATTTCATTCGACACCATTGCTCCGTTTTCAAATGTGTCCATCTGCCCAATCACTTCATAGGTATAAGGATCAAAAGTAAGCCATGCCCATCGCTCTTCACCATTAATTTTTGCTGGTCTATCTGGAATCATAATAATCTTATTTGACTCCCTCATAAAATTGATTAGTTCTAATGACAGTCCCATTTCTTCCAAAAAATTGATTTTTCCCTCTTCATAGGATCGATCTAATAATAAAAACTCTGTGTTCTTAGGTGTTAGTTGCCATAAATCAAAGACACCCTGACCTTTACTACCTAGTACATCACTCTCTAAAGAGGTCATATATAAGCCATTCAGACTATTATAGCTTTGCATTAACGCTTCTTCCTCTGTATGTTCAGTATTATTAATATTCATTAAATCAATCGTCGTTTCAATACTTTGATCACTTCTTGCTTTACTAGAAACTAAAATGATCCGTGGTTCATTACTTCTACCAAGAAGGATATCCATCGTCTGACCTAGTTCTTTTTCAAAAAAACTTTGACCAATAATTAGATCATATATAAGCCTTCGATGGTTCCATTGAAGGGACATATAATCTGATGGTTCTTGCACTTTATTATAAACCTTGTCAATTTGAGCCTGTACTAAATCATATGCTTCTTGTGTCAAATTAGGACTATTGATACTAACAGTTATAAATAGATTTTCAGGTTTCATATTCTCATCTATCTTTTGGTAATGAGTATAACTATCCATTAGTGCATAAACTTCAACGCCTATCCGATGAATCGCGCTCTCTGAAAGGTCTACTGATTCATTACCAAGAATAATACCCTCAGGTGAGTCAACAAAAGTTTTGATTGAATTACCTTTTCTAGTAAAACCAATATCAACGGCATCTAAACTCAACTGGTCTAAAGGCATTCTTTCACTAAACAGTTCAATGGTTTCTAACGAAGGTTCATCTGATGTTTCACCTGCAAGAGCATTCGATAAATCTCCCATTTTTGCATTTCTTGTATGACTCTCCTTTAATACTTCGGCAAATATTGTCAAACGAACATCTTTGGGTTCATGATTTATATATTGATCTTCATCAATGTAAACTAAATGTCTCAAATCCTTAAAATCCATCATAAAGGGAAAGACCAAAAGATGATTCTCATTCTTGTCTTCATAACCAATCGCAGGCATCATATTATTGACTTCAATACTAGAACCCGAAAATTCTTGAAGTCTTTCTTGCCCAATCTCAGTTAAATTAACTTGGTATTTTTTGGGTGAGTATCCTAATCTAGAAAGCACTTGTATAGCCATATTTGCCATATCATTTTCATTGCCAAAGCCTTGGCTCACCATTGCTTCCTTGCTAAACATATAGTTGAATGCTTCCCAGGAATTATCAGAAGGTAAAAATCTAATATTATTAAGTACTTTTTTCATTGCTTCAACTGAATCAATTTCATCAATAATTTGACTCCCTGATAAAGTTAAACTTGGCATAGAAATATCTTGAGATTCCTTAGAAGTTTCACTAAAGCTTGTAATTTCTTGGTTTGATTCTTCTGACCCTTCTATTTTATTTTTTTCATAATACGCAACGTGTTTACTTAATACTTCATTTAGTTCAGTAATGAAAGTATCATTTTTCTCATAATCTATTTTTTTAACAGCTAACAACTTATTATAACTTCCCTTTTTAATAGGAATTTTCATAGATTCAAAATAATTAGATTCAATAAATGTTTCGTTATAATCCATTGCATCATCTAACTCATAGAACAACAAGCCTCTTCTATTTTCACCATCAAAAATAACAGAATCATTATTTAAACTCAACAAATACTTATCAGAATAATAAAAATCATAAGCAGTGGTTATTTCATCTTCATTAACATATTGGTTCACCTTTATTAAATCCTTGACACCTGATGATGCATATTGATCTAAATGATCATGGAAAGTTGCATCGATTAACAATATATTTCCACTATAACCATCAAAAGCCTCAAGTAAAACAGATTGATTGATAGTAACATCCAAATACTCGCCTTTGTATCTTTTGCCAGTACCAGGATATTTATCGCCTTCTGTTAATGAAATATTAACATCTTCATTTGCCAAATCAATTAGTAGATTTGATGCGTTATCTTTCAGTAGTTTTGGTACTTCAAATAATAAGGCTATACGATTATAACTACCAGGAGCTAACATGGTTTTGTCATAAAGACCAAAAGGGATCGTCGTTGTTAATGGATTTAAAGGCACATTAAAAGCGCCATTTTCTGTTGGAAATTCTAGAACAAATCTTCTATAAGGCTCAAGATCTAGAAGTGCATATAGATTAGATTGAATACCGCCAGAAATCTTTCTTATCCCTTGTTTTTCTGTCAATTCAATACTTTTATCTATTTTGGGTTCAGAAATATCCGTTACAATGAAATCAAAAGTTTCAGATAGCTTTTCATCATTTTCCTGTGGTAAGTCTTTTACTATAGTCATTTCTGGCAATAGCTTCCCAATGATTGGTAAATTAACCGTTTCATAATTGGTATCATAAAGATGAAGTGATAACCGATCAATTGCAACATCTGGAATTAAGAAAAGCAAACTACCTTTTTTATGGTCCATTGGTGGTACTAATACACTAACATCACCTGGATACGCTAAAGGGTTATTTAGAAGACCCGTTGCTTTCATTCCTGGATAACTTCCCCCTTCATTTACTGAAACGAAAAAATGATTTGTGATATTCGGTATTAAGTAACTTGGCACGCGCATCTCTGTTTCAATTTTATCATTTCCACCGACCCAATTGGCCGGATGAGATGAACCACCATCATCAATAATAACTTCTTGGGGTTCTAGAATATTTTCTAAATCTAAAGATACAGCTAAAAATCGATACCCTTTAGGGGCACTAACGCTTCTTAATTTTTCTAAAAAGAAAAGTTCATCAACTTTTAACTTAATTGCTTCGTTTTTAGATTCTTTATGGACGATCATTCGATTAGAGACAACCACTTCTTCAGAAGGTATACTATCCCCTGTAATTTCTTTTGCCACAGTTTTGTCATACTGTTTTAAAGGTTTAATAATCATATACTCAATTTCATTACTTGTTTTTACAACTACTCCTTCTTCCTTTTGAGATAATTCTACAAGAGTTGAGTTGCCGAAAGCTTCACGTTCACCCATTTTATTTTCTTTTTCAACTCGAATAGCCACTTGACTTAAATCACTGCTTTCAATTGCCTCTATTTCAAGTGCCAAAGTATTAAATCGCTCAAGCAATGCTGTCGCATTTGTCGTTACGATATAATCTCCACCAGCAATTGATGAAGACCTTTTAAAATCTTCTTCAATATCCGGTTCACCAATGCCTACAAAAAGACTCTTAATACCCGATTTTTTTAGACTTTCTAATTGTTTGTGTATTTCTTCATCTTCCGGATCTAGGGTTAAGTCTGTTACTAAAACTATTAATTTCTGGGAAGAAGGAATTTTATCCATAATTCTTCTAGCACTTTCAATGGCATTAGGTATATTGGTGCCACCACTACCACTTAACTGACTTAAACCACTTAATATTTTTTCTTTCGCATAGGTTCCCGTTTGAATGACAGATGCACTATCATCAAATTGCATAAGCTGTACCTGTATATTTTTTTCTAAGTTTATTATAAAGTTATACAAAATATTTTTAACAATGTTAATTCTTGAATCTTGCGCACCATCTTCTGTTCCCATAGAACCGCTGGTATCAATCATAAAAGTCATAATAGGTATATCACTGACACTTGGTGTTTTAGGTCTATCGTAAATGGCTTTATAAGTGCTACCAATTCGATTATTAATAGACTGAAATACTTCTTCTAAAATAATTTCATCTGACGCGCTAAAATATAAACCCCTTGTCTCACGGGCAAGTTTTTTCAAGGTTTCATCATCATGGCCTTCACCATAACCTATTGTTATTACAGGTATTTCATTTGATACCAAATCAAAAAATTCTTCCTTCGTATATTTCTCTTTACCGCCTAAATCATTTTCTCCATCTGTAAAAAGTACCACCGTTCTTCTTTGTTGGTTTTGTAATGACTCAATGCCTTTAAGTACTGATTGATAAAGGGCAGTATCGCCACCAACTTTTACTTGATCTAATACCTCTAAGCCTTTATCTTTTTGATCTAAATTATAACTTAAAATTTTATCATCAAAATCTATTATAGTTAAACGAGCATCTTCTGGTAATCCCTCAATAAATTTTTTGGCCGCTTTAATCGTACCATCCATTTCGCCTCGCATAGACCCGGATGAATCTAACAATAGTACAATACTCGGTGGTACCTGGACTTTTTCAATTTCTTTAATATTAACTAAAGTCCCACCTTCTAAGATGTTTGTGTTATTAAGATTTGGTTCAATTGTCTGAGTAGACGAATCAATTAAAGAGAAAACCATTTCAACAGTACGATTGTCTAAGTCCTCTTGAACCCCTTCTATGGCAATGCCACTAGTACTGGATACTAAATCACTTAAGTGGATAGATGCCTCGAAGGGATAAGGCACTTCAACCAGAGTAACTTCGCCGGCATTGACAGGTACATTTCTTGTAACATATTCTGGAATAATACTGCCAGATTTTGTTTTAATCCTTACATCCCAAAACCCAGAAGGTACATATAGTAAATAATCACCATCTGGTGTCTTATCAAGATAGCTACTATCCATTTTATAGTCGGGATGTTCTATATCAACATAAGCATCACTACTTTTTGAAGGCGTTGCAGTGATTGAACTTGCATACTCAGCACTTACTTTAATAGCACCTAGCAATTCACCATAGTTAACCTTTGAATCTTTTTCAACGGTTCTTAAATTAAAAGTTACGGACTTTGTTGAATCATCCCAATCAAATCTAAAATGACTTACCCCTTTGTGTTGGGATAGTTGTCCAATATTTATTGTACGAACACCATGATAATCTTCAACAGTAAAACTTTCTCCATACTCTTTTTCATAAAACCCAAAATTATTTTCCGTTTCAATGTTTACATAAACATCTCCTTCATCGCAGGAAATATCCAATAAATAATAATCATTTGACTCATGATACATTGATAAATAATATTCATAACTATCAATTTCAGATGGCTTAATAGTAATTTCCTCATCTGGTTTTATAATATTTTCTTTTAAAATTTTATATTCAATCGTATTGTACCCATAGCTTTGAGAAACTGTTCCCCACCATAAGTCACCGGATTCATCCACTACAGAAAATATCAATTCATCATCAAAATTTTTATATATTTTACTATTTTTATCCTCTATGTATTTTGCTAGATCGTATATGAATTGCTTGTTTTCTTCTTCAGTTAATGCCTCTTCATATGGTATTTTCAATGACCAATAGTTCCCATAAATTCTTCTATCTTTTTTAAGATTATACTCATCTAAATAACTTATATCAAGATAACCATTTCTTTGATAGTCTGTTTCATCATAAGAAGCTTTATTTATTAAAGGTATTATATGAGGCGTCTCTTCTAACCAATCAGTTGATTCACCAAATTTAAAACGCCATATAGGTTCTAAGGATAACGTTTCTGTGTTTTCAGATAAGAATATTTCAAATTTGCTTTTTTCAAAAGTTTCTTCTGTTACAGATCCATCTTCTTCATTTCCTCGCTCTAATGACTCTACTTCTATATCAGTTTTAGTTTCTGAAGAATCTGTGGAAGATATTTCTTCATTTTCTTTACCACAACTAACAAAAAGTAATAAAAAAACAATGAGAATAAATACTATAAATACATATCTTCTTTTTAACATTTTTTTCCTCCTTCCAACCTCAATAAACCACTCACATTGTTATATCTATACCCATTTTCACTTTTTCTACGCTAAAACTTGTAAATAAAAAAGTCCCAGTACTCAACATACCAGGACTATCATTTTATGCTTCATGCATTTTTATCAATAGCTGATTAGATTCAACTTGATCATCAACACTGACAAAAACACTTTCGATTTTACCACTTACATCTGAAAGAATATCCGTCTCCATTTTCATTGCCTCTAATACAGCAAGGCGTTGACCTTCTTCAACTATATCACCAACACTGACGAGTACTTCTATTACTTTACCAGGTATTGAGGCCCCAATATCATAAGGATTACTCTTATCAGCTTTTAAAACTTCTGCCACTGTACCGATTCTTTGATCAGAGACTTGGTCATGAATAGTAACTTCACGTCTATTGCCATCCACTTCAAAAATAATTCTTCGATTGCCTTTAGGTGTTAATTTACCTATTTCTAGCAATTTTACCAACATAACATGACCTTCAACTGAAATCTCACAAGTTTCACCTTCTCGTAACCCATGGAAGTAAACATCACTTCCCAGGTTGCTTAAATCTCCATGCTCATTAATGTATTTAACATATTCCTTAAATACCTTTGGATATAATGCATAGGAAATAAGATCTTTCTCGGTAAACTCCATTTCAAATTCGGTTGTTAAATCTTTTCTCAAAATATCAAAGTCTTCAGGAGCTAATAACTCTCCAGGACGACAAGTAATAGGTTTTTCATCTTTTAATACTAGTTTCTGTAATTTTTTAGGAAATCCGCCCATCGGTTGTCCCATCATACCTTTAAAATAGTTAACGACAGTGTCAGGATAAGACAATGATTTACCTTCTGAATATATATTGTCTGGCGTTAAATCATTTTGTACCATAAATATTGCCATATCACCAACGGCTTTTGATGAAGGCGTTACTTTAACGATATCTCCAAACATAATATTAACTTCCCTAAACATCTCTTTTACTTCATTAAATCTATGACCTAAACCAAAACTCTCAACTTGTGGTTTTAAATTAGAATACTGTCCACCTGGAATCTCATATTCATAAATTTCTGCTGAAGATGATTTAAGATCAGACTCAAACTGTTCATAAACAGGTCTTACTGCAGCCCAATAATCGGAGATCTTTTGAATTTCTTTTGTATCCAATAATGTATCTCTATCAGTATTCTTCAGTGCCGCCACAACAGAATTTAAAGCTGGTTGAGCTGTTAGGCCGGACATAGCATTAAAGGCTGTATCTGCAATATCTACACCGGCTTCTGCAGCCAATAATATTGTTGCTACCCCATTACCACTTGTATCATGGGTATGCAAATGAATTGGTATATCTACCACTTTTTTTAGCTCAGTAATTAACTGAAAAGCGGCATAAGGTTTCAATAAAGCTGACATATCTTTTATTGCTAAAATATGGGCACCAGCTTTCTCAATAGATTTTGCCAAATCAAGATAATATTCCAGTGTATATTTTGTTTTTGATTTATCTAGAATATCTCCTGTGTAACACATACATACTTCAGCGATTTTATTTTGTTTTCTTACTTCATCAATTGCTACTTCCATGCCTTCTAACCAGTTAAGAGAATCAAATATTCTAAAAACATCTATGCCACTATCAGCTGCTTCTTGAATAAGCTTTCTAATGACATTATCCGGATAGTTTTTATATCCTACCCCATTAGAACCACGTATTAACATTTGAAAAAGAACATTTGGTGCCTTCTCTCTTAATTGTTTGATACGATCCCAAGGGCATTCTTTTAAGAATCTTAAAGAAACATCAAATGTTGCGCCACCCCACATTTCCATTGAAAAAAGATCTTTTGCTAAATGTGCTGTAGGTTCTGCGATTTTAACCATATCTTTTGTCCGAACCCTTGTCGCTATGAGTGATTGGTGAGCATCTCTCATAGTTGTATCAGTTAATAATAACTTCTTCTGATCTTTTATCCACTTCACAAGACCTTCTGGTCCTTTTTCTAAAAGAATGTCTCTAGTTCCACTAAGTGTTTCACTTTGATCAATTACTGGAATTTTCGGTACATCAAACTCTGTTTTGATGCCTCCGGTTTCGTTGACAACTTTATCGGCAATATATTTTAAAACATTGGCTTCAAAATCTACAGTTGGCTCTATATCAAACAAAGTCTTGTTGTTCTTTATAAAGTTAGTATCACAAATACCCTTTTTAAAATCTGGATGGTTCAGAACATTAATCAAGAAGTCAGTATTTGTTTTAACACCTTTTATTTCCATTTCTTTTATGGCTCGAATGGATTTATTTATTGCATCATTAAAAGTTCTACCTAAAGATGTACATTTTACAAGTAAACTATCATAATAAGGACTAATAATAGATCCAGTATATGCATTACCACCATCTAATCGCACACCAAAACCTGATCCTGAACGATAAACTGTTATCTTACCTGTATCCGGCGCAAAGTCATTTGAAGGATCTTCAGTTGTAATTCGACACTGAATAGAATATCCTCTTGTTTGAATTGATTCTTGATTCTCAATAGCTACTGCATCAGAAGATAATTCATAACCTTCTGCTATGAGTATTTGACTCTGAACAATATCAATACCTGTTACCATTTCTGTTACTGTATGTTCCACTTGAATTCTAGGATTCATCTCAATAAAGTAATGGTTACCCTCTTGATCCACTAGAAATTCTACCGTTCCGGCATTTCTGTAATCTACGGCACTGGCAATTTTTAAAGCATCTTTACAAATTTCATCACGTTTTTCATCACTTAAAGTAATGGAAGGGGTAAACTCTATAATTTTCTGATGTCTTCTTTGTATAGAACAGTCTCGTTCGTAGAGATGAACCAAATTACCAAAGTTATCCCCTAAAACTTGTACTTCAATGTGCTTAGGCTTTTCAAGATATTTTTCAATAAATATATCACCGACACCAAAGGCCTTTAAAGCTTCACTCCTAGCATTACGATATTCTTGTATTAAATTTTCTTTTCTTCTAACAATACGCATGCCACGACCGCCACCACCAGCCGCCGCTTTTACTATGATGGGATAACCGCAATAATCAGCATATTCAAGTGCTTCTTCATCTGACAGTATCGGTTTTTCAACACCTGGTATTGTTGGTACATTAACTGAATTGGCAACAATTTTCGACTGAATTTTATCCCCTAATTGATGCATCATCCCAGCCGATGGTCCTATAAATACAATACCTGCTTCTTCACATTTTTTTACAAACTCCGGGTTTTCAGATAGAAACCCATAACCTGGGTGAATAGCATCTACTCCCTTTTTTATAGCTAAATTGATTATACTATGAATATCTAAGTAGGCTTCAATGGGGCCTTTATTCTTTCCAATTAAGTAAGATTCATCAGCTTTCGTTCTAAACAATGAATTTTTATCTTCTTCAGTATAAATTGCAACACTTCGAATACCCAATTCTGAACAGGCTCGAATAATTCGAATAGCGATTTCACCTCTATTGGCGATTAACACTCTTTTAAACTTTTTCATTATATCCTCACTTTCATACTATTTCTATATAATATAACAGATAAAACCTAATAAATCAAAGTTTTTTACAAAAAATCTTTATTTTTTTAGAAAATGCGTCTTTTCTCGTCGATTTTATTTAATTTTTTAAAGAAAATTTTCAAATTTCTTTATTTTTATATTCAATTAATCCCCTTGACATGTATCAATCATAAGCATAAACTTTATACAAGAAAAGTCATCATCAATTCAATATAAAATAGGAGGTTTTCATGATTCAATGGGGTATCATTGGTACTGGAAATATTGCTAATCAATTTGCAGAAGATTTTAAATTTGTAAAAAAAGGAAGGCTTGTAGGGGTCGCTTCACGAACAAAAACAAAAGCTGAACTCTTTGCTAAAAAATATGATATCGAAAACTCATATAATTCCTATGAAGCCCTATTGCAAGAGCCATCAATAGATATTGTCTATATCGCCACACCACATACATTTCATAAAACTCATACAATTTTAGCACTTAACCATAATAAGCATGTATTATGTGAAAAACCCTTTGCAGTTAATAAAAACGAAGTGGATGAAATGATTCAACTCGCTAAAAAGAAAAATCTTTTTTTAATGGAAGCTATGTGGATGGTTTTCCAACCTGTTTTTAAAAAAGTGCAAGAATGGGTTAATCAAGATAAAATAGGAAGAATTAAAACCCTTAAAGCTGAATTTGGTTTTAAACCACCTTACGATTTAGATAGTCGACTTTTTAACATTAATTTAGCAGGTGGCACTTTATTAGATACAGGTATATATCCTCTAACCCTTGCACTTTATCTTTATGACAAAAACCCAAGTGATATTCAAGCCATGGCTTCCATTGGTAAAAGTAAAGTAGACGAGCAATTATCTGTTAATCTTAAATTTGACGAAGATCAATTAGCTATTCTATCGACAACATTCATGTCTAAGTATAAAGATGATGCATTCATTTATGGAGAAAAAGGCCACATTCACATTCCAAATTTTTGGTATTCTAAGGTAGCTTACTTAGTCACTCCAAATGAAACAATAAAGTATAAAAATAATACACCTGTCTTTGGTTATGCCTGGGAGGTTGAACACGTCAATCAGATGTTAATGGACAATCGAACTGAAAGTAACATTGTTACCTTTGAAAAAAGTGAAAAAGTCATTAATAATATGGACTTAATTCGAGAGCAAATAGGATTAAAATATCCGTTTGAATCATAAGGAGTGATTTTTTGAAAAACGTAAAAGAATTGATTAAAGAACGACATTCTGTTCGGGCCTATACAAAAGAAAAAATCGAATCAATTAAAAAAGAAAGTTTATTGAAACTTATGGAAGAACTAAAAACAGAAAATTTTAGATTTGACTTAATTGATTATACTTTTGATGACCATATGAAAATAGGTACTTATGGTATGATTTCAGGTGCCCACAGTTTTATCGTTGGTATTCTTAAGAAAAAAATAGAAAATAATAAAGATCTAGCCATGGCTTTTGGTGAAAGTTTTGAAAAACTTGTATTAAAAGCTACTGAAATTGGTTTATCAACTTGCTGGATGGTTAGTACTTTTAATAGTGATACTATTGAATCTTTAATTAATCTTCAGTCAGAAGAAGAGATTGTTATGGTATCGCCTGTTGGCTATGGCAATGAAAAAAGTCTTAAACATCGTTTCACTCGCTTTATAATAAAAGCTGACAAAAGAAAACCATGGCATGAATTGTTTTATAAAAACAATTTTGAAAACCCCATAGATCAAACTGCCAATGACGAAATTTACGACATTTTAGAAGCCGTAAGATTAGCACCATCAGCTGCTAATAAACAACCTTGGCGAATAATAAAATCAGATATGATTTTTGACTTTTATATTGAACCGAAAGCTTATATGAGTGAAAAAAATCAAAAAATTAATGTTTCATACAATGATATGGGAATTGCTAGAAGCCATTTTAAACTAATGGCAGATTTCTATGGCTATAAAACTGATTGGTTTATTAAAGATCATCCTCTAGATACTAAAATATATGTTGGTAGCATTAAATTAGTGAAAGGAGACTAAAATGAAAATTGCTCTTATTCAGATGGCAGTCGTTGATAATAAAGAAAAAAACTTATTAAATGCAAAAGAGAAAATACACGAAGCTGCTCTGAAGGGTAGTCAAATCATCTGTTTGCCTGAGATGTTTAATTGCCCCTATGATAATCGTTATTTTAAAGCCTATGCTGAAGACGATTTTGGTCAGACAATAACTATGATTCAATCTTTAGCAAAAAAACACAATTGCATTATTATAGCAGGTTCCATCCCCGAAAAATATGAAGAAAAAATATATAACACATCGTATATAGTGAATGCCGAAGGTAAAATTATTTCGAAGCATAGAAAAGTCCACCTTTTTGATGTAACTATTGAAAATGGTATTAAGTTTAAAGAATCTGAAATTTTAACCCCAGGTAATCAAATTACAGTTATCAATACTCCTCTAGCAAAAATAGGCGTTGCAATCTGTTATGATATGCGCTTTCCTGAAGTCATACGAAAAATGACATTAGAAGGTGTTGAAATAGTATTTATTCCTGCTGCTTTCAATATGACTACGGGCCCTGCCCATTGGCATACCATAGCCAAAGCACGTGGATTAGACAACCAACTGTATATGGCCCTTTGCTCTCCTGCCAGAGATATAAATGCTTCTTATATAGCTTATGGGCATAGTCTTATTGCTAATCCTTGGGGAGAAGTTGAAAAAGAATTAGATGAAAAAGAAGGCATACTGATTCATGAAGTCAATTTAAAGGCAGTAGAATCTACTAGAGAAAGTTTACCATTACTTAAACACAGAAAACCTGAACTGTACTAAAAAAAGGGACTAGTTTATAGTTAAATGCTTAGCTATAAACTAGTCCCTTCTAAATTATTATTCTACTATTTCAAAGTTATTTCTAAGTAATTTAAAATTATTTTTAATGCCTTCACTTAGATATATTTCGTTTTCTTTTGTAACAAATATTGCTTCTATTGTTTCATCATCATTCGCTAAAGATAACCCTTCTTCTAAACCTAAAGCAAATAATGCAGTTGATAAAGCATCTGCTCTTAGGGAATTCTCAGTGACAATTGTTACACTTTGTAAACTATTACGTATGGGATAACCATCTTTAGGATCTAAAATATGATGGTACCGAATACCATCCGCCTCAAAATATCTTTGATAAGTTCCAGAAGTTACAACTGACAGATCTGCGGCTTTTAATATCCCTAAAGATGATCCAGTGGGTTCTAATGGATTTTGAATACCAACAGACCATAAGTCCTCTTCATTTTTTTGACCCATAACACTTACATTACCACCTAAATTAATTATTGCCTTATTTATCCCCACTGACTTAAAATAATCAACAACGACATCAGCTGCATATCCCTTTGCAATACCACCTAAATCAATAACCATATTTTCTTTACTTAATTTTATTTCATAATTAGACTCATTAAACATAATATCGTTATAGTTGATCAACTCTAAAACATTATCTATTTCCGCTTCATCTGGTATATGTCCTGTTGTCGGCCCAATATCCCATAATTCTACTAAAGGTCCTATTGTAATATCAAAATATCCTTTGGAAGTTATATAAAAACTTTCGCTTTTTTGAATGACATCGAAAGTCTCTTTAGAAACTGATACATATCCTTTTCCCGCTTCTGAATTAATAGCACTGACTTCACTTTCTTCTTTGTTTTTGCTCATCTTATTATCAATTGCCTTAATTAATTCAAAGGCTATATCTAACTCTTCTTCTTTACTTGAATCGAATACTGTTATTTTTACTGGAATGCTGCCAAAAATGATCTCTTCCTTGGTCATAGGCTCTTCATTTTTAGTACAAGCAGTGAAAAGAAACAATAATACACTTAATATAATTACTATTTTAACAATCTTCTTTCTATTTTGCATTCTCGCCTCCATAATGCTTACCTATCTATTAGTTTATCAAAAAAATTTGCTAAAGGGAATTAAATTAATAATTTCACTAAAATCTAATATTTTGTTATATTGTTACACATATAGTATTATAGCATTTGAAATTTCTAATTTCAACAGATTTATCATTTCATAGAAAAGTGTTGAAATAGCAAGTGTAATGGCATATGTCCAAAACTTTAAAGAACATATGTTGATAGATTTACTAAATCTTGTCTTAAAGATATATTTTGTATATAATTCATAAAAATTACTTTATTTTTACACTATACATGATATAATGTTAAAAGAAATACAATTAATTTTATAGGAGGTCAAAATGAGTAAAAAAGTTATAATCCTCGGTGCAGGATATGCTGGGGTACATGCTGCAAAGTTATTGCACAAGAAATACAAAAAAGATTTGTCCGTTGACATTGAACTAATCGATAAAAATCCATATCATACATTAATGACGGATTTACATGAAGTCGCTGGAAACCGAATCGACGAAAGTGGTGTTAAGGTAAATTTAAACAAGATTTTCAAAGAAAAGCGGGTAAATGTAACAGTTGACGAAATTACTAACATAGATTTTGATAAGAAGGTACTTCACTCTGATAATTATAAGTATGATTATGATTATCTAATTATGGGCACTGGAGCTGAACCGTGTTTCTTTGGTGTTGAAGGTGCTGAAGAAAACAGTTTTACACTTTGGTCCTTAGAGGATGCTTTAGAGATTAAAGACCATATAAAAACAATGTTTGAAAGAGCTAAAAATGAAAGAGATGAAAATAAACGCCAACGAATGTTAAGTTTTGCTATTGCTGGTGGTGGCTTTACAGGTGTTGAGATGGTTGGTGAATTGGCAGAATGGCGTGATAAGTTATGTGATACTTATGCTATTGATCCAAGTGACGTAAACATTTCAATTGTTGAGGGTCAAGAGAAACTATTACCAATCATAAGTGATAAACTTTCAATGAAAGCACAAAAAAGACTTGAAAAAATGAATGTAAATGTTTTACTTAACTCGTTTATAAATAAAGTTGACGAAAACTTTATTGAACTATCTGATGGTTCAAAGGTAAATACTAATACACTTATTTGGACTGCAGGTGTACAAGGTTGTGGATTTGCAGAAAAAGTTGGACTCAATATTGATCGTAGCAAAAGAATTAAATCAAATAAACATTTACAAGCCCTTGACCATGAAGATGTCTATCTTGTAGGAGATAATGTTTATTTTGTTGAAGAAGGCGAGGATCGACCATTACCACAAATTGTTGAAACAGCTCTACAAACAGCAGAAACTGCTGTTAATAATGTTGCTTCAAAAATAAATAATTCTGATGAATTAGAATCTTTTGAGTCAAACTATCACGGATTTATGGTATCTATTGGTAGTCGCTATGCTGTTTCAAATGCCGGTGGTATATCCTTATCCGGATTCCCTGCAATGGCTATGAAACATTTAGTTAATCTCCATTACCTATGGGGCGTAGCAGGATTCTCATTAATATGGTCTTATTTAATGCATGAAATTTTCCATATTAAAGAGAATAGATCATTACTTGGTGGTCATTTTGCAAACAGTACACCAAATTTCTGGCTTGTACCATTGAGATTATTCATTGGATACCATTGGTTAGTCGAAGGTATTACAAAAGTTCAAGACGGTTGGCTAGAACCTGGCAATATATTTATCATACAAACAGCTACAGACTCCGGTGCAACAGAAGCAGCAGCAGAGTATGCTTCTGAACCTTTATTAGAAGCTGTACCTGGTTTTTATCAGTGGATATTAGATACCCTTATTGCACCAGTTGCATTTCCAATGCAAGCAATGGTTGTAGTAATGGAAATTGCAATAGGATTAGCATTAATTGCAGGTTTATTTACTTTCTTAGTATCTATAGTATCTGTTGTGTTAACCTTTAACTTTATTTTATCAGCAATGGCTGGTCCTGAGATATTATGGTATACATTTGGATCAATCGCTTTATTAAGTGGTGCTGGTAGAGTATTTGGTTTAGACTACTATGTTATGCCTTGGTTAAAGAAAAAATGGAAAAATACGAAATTCGCACGAAAAACATATTTATTAATAGAATAATACTTTTCCCTTCGATTCAATATAATCGAAGGGATTTTTTAAATTGCTTATTATTTATTGTATAATGTTATTAAAAACATATATAATAATTGATATAGAAAGATATAAAAGGAGACAAATATGCTAAAAATATGGGATAAATATCCTACATTGAAAATAGAATTAGCTGAAGTTAAAAAATTCATGAAAAATAGTATTGACTCTGGAGAAAAATATATTGATGAACCCATTATTGAATTAATTGATTCTGGTGGTAAAATGCTACGGCCAGCTCTTGTATTAATTGGTAGTCGATTTGGTCATCACGAAGATTCTGATGCCTATAAGATGGCATCCATAATAGAATTACTTCATATTTCAACTTTAATTCATGATGATATAATTGATGATTCGAAATCTAGAAGAGGAAACTTATCTGTTCAATATAAATATGGAAAAAATAGCGCTGTCTTTATTGGAGATTATTTATTTACTAAATGCTTTAGTTTATTAGCAAAAAATTATACAATGGATGAAATGGACCACTTATCTAAGGCTATTTCAAAAATTTGTCTTGGCGAAATAAGACAAAATACATTAAAACTTAGCCATAGTTTATCTGTTAAAAAATATTTAAAAATGATTGCTGGGAAAACTGCTGCTCTATTTGCACTTAGCTTATATGTTGGGGCTAAAATTGCAGAAGTTGAAGAAAGCGATATGAAACTTTTAGGCAAAATAGGTTACCAAATGGGTATGGCTTTTCAAATTCAAGATGATATTCTTGATTTCACTGGTGATCCTGATTTATTAGGTAAAGACCTAATTAACGATATCAAAGAAGGTTATTACTCATTACCAATTATTTATGCTAAAAAAAATGGTTTGGCTCATGTGGATCTTGAGTCTTTATCACCATCAGAA
>Ga0209942_1000355_pt1 | contig 28540 bp, 26 predicted proteins | sample SalPonR1_A_D2_MG_FD_185695 | JGI IMG/M metagenome (GOLD analysis project Ga0209942, IMG submission 185695) | Salt pond soil microbial communities from South San Francisco under conditions of wetland restoration - Salt Pond MetaG R1_A_D2_MG... ...
GGTCCGAACTTGAACTCGGCGACGCCCGGCGTCGGGTTGCCCATGGCCAGCACGAGGATCGCCTCGGCACCGGGGGCATCGACTTCGATCGGCACGGTATTGCCGTTCTCGGCAATCTCGGGCGCGGTGAGGGTGATGCCTTCGCTGCCCATCTCGGCCCCGCCGGTGAACTCGGCGATCTTGTCCTCGCCGGCGGCGGTCGCCCGCATCGGCAGGCCGAAGGCGACGAACGCGCCCGCCCCCATCACCATCACGCTGCGTCTTGTCAGTGTCATCTTGTCTGTCTCCTTTTCAGGACGCCCGGCGCGCGGGCGCGGATATCATTCCTTGAGGGTCTGCAGGTAGGCGACCACGTCCTCGATCTGCTGTGCGGTCAGCAGCGGGCCGAAGCTGTCATCCGCCGCCTTGCCGGTATAGCCATTACCGGGCCGGACGAACCCGTCGACCTTGTAGAAGGACGGCATCATCGAGCCGGGGAACATCATCTTGGCGTTGGTCACGATCCCGCGCAGCTCTGCCTCGCTCCAGCGGTCGCCCGCGCCGTCGAGCGGCGGGCCGATCTCGCCATGGAACGGGATGTCGCTCATCTCCGAATTGGCATGGCACGCCACGCAATTTCCGAGCGATTTCGACCCGACCACTTCGCGCCCCCGCTCAGAATTTCCGGTCTGCCCGGTGAGCGATTGCGCCACGGCACCATAGTCGAAGGCCACGTTGCCGGGCGCGACCTCTGCCGCCGCGGCACCCGAGGCCGCGCAGGCGAGGGCCAGGGCAATTATGTTGCGTTTCATGCGTCCTCCCTAACACATTCAGAATTTCGTATATCATAGAACACAAAGGCGCGAGCGCACAACATTAAATTCTGATTTTTGAATTTGATGTATTCCCACGCTCAGAATAGGCCCCTTTTCAGTCCGAATTCGCGGCCGCGCGCTCGGCGATCCTGCGCGCGTGGTAGCGCTGAAAATCCTCATCGGTATCAAGCGCGTATCGTTTCTCGTTCACCCATGTCAGCAGGTCGAGCGTGGTGCCCGCCTCGAACGCGCCGGGCATCATCGCCACCGCCGCCTCGACCGCGCTCTGCCCCTCGGGCACCTCCTCCGGCAGGAACAGGATCGACGGCGTGAACAGCAGCCCCCACTTGCGGGTGGCGGCCTTTTCGCTGAGTGATTCCCCGTCGAAATCGGTCACCTCGATATCGCCGTGCAGGTTGATCTGCACGACGAAGAAATTCTCGCGGATGTAGTCGGCAATATCGGGGCGCGGAAACACCTCCTCGTGCATCCGAGTGCAATAGATGCAGCCGCGCTGCTCCACGATCAGCATCAGCCGCTTGCCCTCGGCCTCCGCCTCGGCAAGATCGTCGCGCAGGTCCTTGAACGTGTCGCGCATCCAGTCGGTCTTGTGCAGCCCGTCATCGCCAAGCTCCGCCGCCGCAACAGGCACCACCAGCAGAAACGCCGCCATCAGGCTCAAAAGTCGTGTCATTTCATCTCCTCCCTAGATTTGCTGAAAGACCGGAAAGGCCTCGAGCATCCATTGCGCGATGTAGTTGACGCTGTCGGTGGCGATCAGCACCGCGAACACGATCAGCAGCGCGCCCATCGCCTTCTCCACCACCGGCAGGTATTTGCGAAACCGCGCGACGAAGCGCAGGAACGGCCCGATAAAGAGCGCCGCCACCATGAACGGCGTGGTCATCGCGAGGCCGAAGACCAGCATCAGCCCCAGCCCCTTCATCGCCGTCGCCTCGGTGCTCGCCGTGAACACCACCGCGGTCAGCACGCCGCCCACGCAGGGCGTCCAGCCCGCGGCGAAGGCAAAGCCCACAAGGTACGCGCCCAGCACTGACATCCCCTTGGTCTCGCCCGCGTCCATCTGGAACACGCGGTTGAGAAAGCCGATGCGCAGAACGCCCAGGAAATGCAGCCCCATCACCAGCACGATCAGCGCCGCCACGGCGCGGAACTCGGTCTGGTGCGCGCGGAACGCCTGGCTCAGGCCGAAGGCCGCCGCGCCCAGCAGGACAAAGACCGTGATGATGCCCGCCGAGAACATCACCGAGGCGGCGAAGGCCCGCGCCCGTACCCCCGCCGGTATCGCGCCCTCCGCCGTCACGGCAGAGACGGACGCCCCCGCCATGTAGCTGAGGTAGAATGGCACGATGGGCAACACGCAGGGCGAAAAGAACACCACCAGCCCCCCGAGAAAGGCGCTCAGTACGGATACGTCCAGCATCGAAGACCCCTGACAGCTTGCAACGAACTCACATTCAAACTATCATATGTTTTTTAACATCCGTCAATCGGAGCGCCCATGCGCGTGCCCGTCCTCATACTCGGCCTGATCCTCGCGAGCCTGCCCGCCGCGCCGCGCGCAGCGGAATTGCTCATGGTCGAGCGGCACGGCTGTCACTGGTGCGAGCGCTGGAACGCCGAGATCGGCCCGATCTATCCTAAGACCGACGAGTCGCTGCGCGCGCCCCTGCGCCGCGCGCAAATCGACGACCTTCCCGAGAATGTCGCGTTCACCTCGCGGCCCGTATTCACGCCCACCTTCGTGCTGATCGACGAGGGGCGCGAGCTTGGCCGGATCGAGGGCTACGCGGGCGACGAGTTCTTCTGGTTCCTGCTCGGCCAACTGCTCGACGCGCATCCCGCGGCCACGGCCCTCCCGTGACACCTTCCAATGACGGACCCGATCCGATGGACATCACAGAGCAAAGCCTCGACGACTTTCACCGCCACGCCTGCAACGCGGCGGAATTTCTCAAGGCGATCAGCCACGAGGGACGGCTGATGATCTTGTGCCATCTCGCCACCGGCGAGAAATCGGTCTCCGAGCTCGAAACCCTGCTCTCGGCGCGGCAGGCGGCGGTCTCGCAACAGCTCTCGCGGCTGCGGCAGGAAGGACTCGTCACACCCAGACGTGAAGGCAAAATAATCTATTATCGTTTGACAGACGAGCGCACCCGGAGAATGCTGTCCGTCGTCTACGACCTGTTCTGCCACTCCGCCTGAGCGGGGGTCGTGGTGCCGGGCAGAGGGAGGACGCGCATGGCCACCGACATCCCCGATTCTGTCCTCATCGCGCTGGTCGCGTTCGGCGGCGGGGTGCTGCTGGGGCTGGCGGCGCGGATCGGGCGGTTCTGCACGCTGGGCGCGATCGAGGACCTGCTCTACCAGGGCAGTGACACGCGCTTGCGTATGTGGGGGCTGGCCATCGGGTTTGCCGGCGTTTCGGCTTTCGGCATGGCGGCGCTGGGCCTCTTCGATATCGGCGCGAATGTCTACTGGCGCACGCCTTGGTCGCCGCTCGCCAGCGTGGTGGGCGGGCTGCTCTTCGGCTATGGCATGTCGATTGCCGGGAATTGCGGCCACGGTGCGCTGGCGCGGCTTGGCGGCGGCGACCTTCGGGCCTTCGTGATCGTCCTGGTGATGGGCATCTCGGCCTATATCATGATGTCCGGCCCGCTGGCGGCGCTGCGCGTTTCGCTGACCGAGGCGACCGCAGTCGGCTGGCAGACAACGAGCTATGCCGAGCTGGTGGCCGCTCTGACAGGGCTGCCGCTGGCGGTGGCGGGGCTTGGCCTGTCCCTCGCCATCGCGGGGCTGTCGCTCACGTCGCGCACCTTCCTTGCGAACGCGCGGGCGGTGATCTGGGGGGCGGCGGTCGGCCTCGCCATCGCGTCGGGCTGGGCGGTCACCTCGCACGTTGCCAGTTTCGGCTTCAAGCCACAGGAGGTGATCTCGCACACCTTTTCCGCCCCGCTGGGCGACACGATCCTCTACCTGATGACCGCCAGTAGCGGCACCGGCATCAGCTTCGGCGTCGCCTCGGTGTTCGGCGTGCTGGCAGGCGCACTGGCAGGCAGCTTCGCCCAGGGTCATTTCCGGTGGGAGGCCTGCGACGACCCGCGGGAATTGCGCCGCCAGATCCTCGGCGGGGTATGCATGGGCTTCGGCGGGGTGATCGCGGTGGGCTGCTCGGTCGGGCAGGGCATGTCGGCGTTTTCCGTAATGGCGCTCGGCGCGCCGGTCACGCTGGCGGCGATCTTTGCCGGGGCGGCGCTGGGGCTGCGGCAGCTCATCGCCGGGTTCGCCTGAACCGCCGGTCGCATGTGCCGCGCGAGCAACATCACGCAACGATTTACCGTTCGGGACATCCTTGCATTTTCAAGAGATTGAGATGGCAAACAGCGCCTGCCGTCTCTGCCTGAATGTCAGAGCAGCCATAGTTATGCCAAACGCGAAATCTGAAATCGAAAAAACCCAATAAAATCAAAAGTTAAATTTTTGCAATCTCAAAGTCGGCGGGCGTTACTGCCAACGGGTGGCTCTGTTGCACAAATCGGCCGATAGCCGGACTACGCCTTTCCGCGAACAGACTTATACCACGGCCTCTGTGACGGGTATGCCGAGCGCGGTGTAGCCGTTCAGGACGGCGATGACAAAGGCAGGTCTGGATGGCGGCGTCGCTGTAGGTCTGCTGGCGGCCACGCCTGCCTGTCGGCGCGGCCTCCCAGCTCATCTCGGGGTCGAACCAGATCGTCAGCGAGCCCCGGCGCTTGAGCGCTTCGTTATAGGACGGCCAATTCGTGGTCTTGTAGGTCGGGGGTGTAGGTCTGCTCATCCATCCCAGCTACCATGCTGGATTCGCAAGATGAATCCCTCACGCGATTTGTGCAACAAAGCCGGTATGGCCAGGCCGCTATGCAGCTTCACCGAAGCTGCCATTCATCCATCTCGCAGCAATTACGACCGTCAAAGGTCAGCAGGGCGGGACGAAGCCGTCGTTTGATCGGCACATGCGGAGGTCTGGTCTGATATGCACCGCTGTCGTTCATTAAAGTCCGAGCAATTCGCGCGAGCTTAGATCACATCGTTCTCGTTCAAAATTCCAACACAGCATTTGCTGCTTGCTTAAACGCTGACCTCGTCACCTCCAAGTCGTCGGTTCTCAATGCGAGCGATGGATAGAGTTTGCCCGGTGATTTGAAGACGCCATTGGCCCGCAATGCACCATTCCAGGTCTCGTTGAGCCTCGGATCGCCGTGCTTCGCGCTTCGATAGTCGACTGGGTCGGCATCGGTGAAATAGATGTCGAACAGGGTCGGATCGCCACAGATGCGGTGGGCGATCCCCTGCTCTGTCAGAGCGGAAGCCTGCATCTCCATCAAGGCCTGGCCCAGCTCACGCAGCCGCTCGTACTGGCCCGGACGTCTCAGGACCTCCATCGTTTTGAGCCCCGCGGCGGAGGCCACCGGATTGCCCGAGAGCGTGCCGAGCTGCATCAGCCAATTCTCAGCCCCTACAAGGGACTTGTCAAAATGCGCCATGATTTCGGAGCTGGCCCCGAGAGCGGCCAAAGGAAAGCCGCCACCGATGATCTTGCCCAGGGTGCAGATGTCGGGTGTGACACCATAGCGTTCCTGCGCGCCGCCATAGGCGAGGCGGAAGCCGGTGACGATCTCATCGAAGATTAGGAGCACACCGTGCCTGTCACACAAATCGCGCAAACCTTGCAGAAAGCCGGGTTGTGCTGGGATGATGCGCTGCAACGGTTCCACGATGACCGCTGCAATACCGTTATGTTCACTGAGAAGGGAGGCGACAGCCTCAAGATCGTTGAAGGGCGCGATTAACATCTTATCGGCCACCCCCTGCGGGATGCCCGCGCTGTCGGGCACAGCCGTGGGGAAATTGACGTAGGTCGAAGGCGCAAGGCTCATTTGCGCCTCGGCGGACATGCCGTGATAGCCGCCTTCAAATTTCAGTATCTTTGACTTGGCGGTATAGGCACGGGCAAGGCGGATCGCGTACATGTCCGCCTCGCCGCCCGAGGTGACAAAACGGACCTGTTCACAACAGGGCACGGCCTCGACGATCGCTTCGGCCAGTTCGATACCCTTGGCATTATTGGCGAAAAAAGTCATGCCTTTGGGCAGTTGCTCCAGCACCGCTTCCATGACCTCTGGATGACCGTGGCCCAGAAGCATCGGGCCGGAGCCGATCAGGTAATCCACGTATTCGCGGCCGTCCTCGTCCCAGACGCGAGATGCCTCGCCCCGCGCGATCACGATGGAGGCGTCGAAATTGCCAAACCCGGCGGCGGGAAGAACCTCGCGGGCACGGGTGATCCAATCGGCTTGGGTGTGAATGCGGTTCATGAGGTCAATCCAGTATCAGGTCGGGTTTACCAAGGCAGTCTTCGTCGATGGTGATGCCAAGACCATGGCCATCTGGCGGAGCGATGCGTCCATCCGTGCGGATTGGCGCATCAGGTGCAAGGCGCAGGCTGACATAGCCCGACAGATCGCACACGTTCAGAACGCGGCCCGGCGGGGTCGCCGCGCCGAGATGCAGCGCGGCGGCTGTCACGATATCGCTTCCCCAGGTGCATTCGATGCACATCTTCGCCCCAAGGTGCAGGCACAGGTCGCGCGCCCGGCGCGTGGCCGAAAGCCCGCCAAACTTCGACAGCTTGAGAGCGACCGCGTCCATGATGCCGAGTCGGTGCGCGGCAAGCAACGAGGCCGTATCATGGGCCAACTCGTCCAACTTCATCGGCAGGCCGGTGGTCGCTTGCACCCGCGCGCAGTCTTCCAGCGTGGCGCAGGGCTGTTCCAGCATTACGTCCAGATCGGCCACCCGACGCCCCACGCGGGTCGCATTAAGTGTGGTCGCACCGCAATTCCAGTCTCCATAGACCAGCGGGCCGGGCCCGACCGCCTCACGCACCTTGGTCAGCCGCTCGACATCGGTCTGCCAGTCGCCGGAGGCACCCAGCTTGGCCTGAAACTGGTTGATCCCTTGCGCTTGTGCTTCGCGCGCGATGCGGGCCATCTCGTCTGGCTCGACGCAGGTTATGGAGTGGTAAAGCGGTAGCGTATCTTGCCTCCGTCCCCCCATCAGAGCGTGAACCGGCAGCCCGGCAGCTTGCCCGGTAATGTCCCACAGCGCGATGTCCAGCGCGGATTTCGCGTAGACATGTCCGGGCAAAAATGCATCCGCCTTGGCCATCAGCGCTTCCGCACCGACAGGGTCGCCGCCAAGGATGACGGGCGCGAGTTCCTGCAAGGCCGGTGCCACGCCACGCGCATAGGCGGGCAGATAGTGCGGGATCGGGCAGACCTCGCCCCACCCTGTCAGCCCGGCATCGGTATCTAGCGCGATGACAACTGTTTCCACGGTGTCACAAGTCTTGCCATCCGCCATGTAATAAGCGGTGTGGCTGGTCAACGGCAGGTGCCAGAGCCGCAGCCGGGTGATGCGCTGTTCAATCCCAACCGGGGACAGAGAAGGAGCGGCGATTCGGTTCACTCGGCGGGCTCCTGAACGGCATCCGCGCGGGGCGACAGGCTTTGGGGATCGTAGGCCGGTTCGCCGAGCACGCGGGCGGAGCGGGGTTTGCCGTGGATGATCACCTCGAGCGCGGTGCCGGGGGCCGCGGCATGGGGCTTGATATAGGCAAAGGCCAGGATCTCGCCGACCGTGTGGCCATAGGCGACCGACGCCGTCGAACCAACAACCTTGCCATCCAGCGTCACCGCCTCGCCGCCATGGCCGTCGATATGGCCGTCCGGTTCGATCTCCAGATAGGCGCAGACCCAAGGCAGATCCGTGTTCAAGGCCTTGTCCTTGCCCAGATAGTCTTTGTCCGTCCGGGCAAAGCGCAAAACATCTGCCTCGGCCAAAGTGACTTCGTTGGTCAATTCGCCCGCGCCTTTGAAGCCTTTCTCCATCCGCATCACGTTCATGGCAAAGCTGCCGTAATCGGCGATCCCATGGGCCTCGCCAACCCGCCACAGCGCGGCGTAGACGTCCGTCATGGCGGCGAAGGGCATATGCAGCTCCCAGCCCAGTTCGCCCGCATAAGACATGCGGAAGGCCCAGACGCTGTGCCCGGCGACAGTGATTTCCTGCGCCGATAGCCAGCGAAAGGATGCATTGTCCAGCCGCGCATCGGTGCAGGCGGCAAGCACATCGCGGGACTTTGGCCCGTTGAGAGACAGCGCACTCCAGCTATTCGACAGGGCTGTGATGGTCACGTTCTCTGCGTTGCGATGCGTGTCCAGATGATCCAGCAGGCGTTGTTCGAAAAAGGCCGCGCAGACCAGATAGAACTTGTCCTCGGCCATCCGCACAATCGTCGCTTCCAATTCGATCCGACCACTGCGGTTGAGCATGTGCGTCAGGGTGATGCTGCCAACTTTCTGTGGCATCCGGTTCGCTGTCAGCCGATCCAGAAGCGCATAGGCGTCCGGTCCTTCGATCAGCACCTTGGTAAAGGCCGTGACATCCATGATGCCGACACGCTCGCGGACAGCTTTGACCTCTTGTCCCACCATGTCGTCCACGACCGTGCGGCGGAAAGAGTAGTGATCCTGCTGCGCCACGCCATCCCGTGCGAACCAGCGCGGACGCTCGAAACCGTAGACCTCTTCAAACACCGCGCCCTTCGCTTTGAGCGCGTCATAGAGTGGCGAAGGCTTGATCGGCCGTCCGGCCAACCGGTTGAAATGCGGAAAGGGGATTTCGTGGCGCAGGCAGTAGTCCTCTTTGGCCTTGATGACTTGCCAATCTTTGTTGGCGTATGCGCCAAACCGGCGCGGATCATAATCGCGCATCGAGATGTCCGCCGCGCCATGCACCATCCAGCGCGCCAACTCGCGCGTCAGCCCCGGCCCCCAGCCGATGCCAATTTGCGTGCCACAACAGCACCAGTAGTTCCGTACGCCCGGCGCGGGGCCAATAAGGGGATTGCCGTCAGGGGGATGCGAAATCGCGCCATGGACATCGCGGCTGATGCCCAGATCGGCGAAGATCGGCATCCGGTTGAGCGATTCCTCCAGCCACGGCATGACGCGGTCATAGTCCGCTGCAAACAGCTCATTCTCCGCTTCCCAAGGGCAGTGATGCTCCCACACGGTGTTGGGATTGGCCTTTTCGTAGATACCGATCAGGCCCTTCTTCTGCTCCATGCGAATGTAGCCCGACACCTTCCGATCATCGCGAATGACCGGCAATTCACGTTCAAGATTCCGGAACTCCGGCACTTCGTCGGTAACAAAGTAATGGTGTGTCATGGACGTCATGGGCAATTGCAGGCCAGACCATTCACCCATCTGCCGCGCATAGGTGCCGCCTGCGTTGACCACGTGCTCGCAGGTGATCGTGCCCTGTTCGGTTTCGACCACCCATTCGCCATTGGCTGCTTGCGTGATGTTTGTCGCGCGGCACCGGCGAATGATCCGCGCGCCCTTGGCCCGCGCACCCGCCGCCATCGCCATGGTCACGTTGGTCGGGTCGACATGCCCATCGTCGGGCGTATGCAGCGCCCCGAGCACGCCTTCGAGGTTATAGAACGGGTGTAGCTCCGCCACGCGGTCCGGCCCGACCAATTCAATTTTGAACCCCAGCGACCGCCCGACTGATAACGTGTGACGCAGCCAGTCCATCTCATCCTCGGTATAAGCCAACCGGAACGACCCGCAGCCATGCCATGTCACGGCTTGCCCTGTCTCCGCCTCCAGCGCCCCGGAGTAGAGCCCGATGTTGTAATCCACACATTTGCCCAAACCGAAGCTGCTGGTGGAATGCGTGATCTGCCCCGCCGCGTGCCATGTGCTGCCCGAAGTTAGTTCTGCTTTTTCCAGCAGCACGACCTCCACCCCCCAGCCTTCATGTGCGAGATGATAGGCAAGTCCGACCCCCATCACACCACCGCCAACGATGACCACACGGGCGTGGCTGGGAAACTGCTTGTCCGACATTGTCGCTTCCTCTTTTCGGGAGTCGCAAAACTTGTGGACAGGCTAATAGGACATGTGTACCAATGTCAATCATGCATGGCACAAATGTATCACATCACGTTCTGGTGCGTCTCACCGAAGAGTGGGACGCACTGACACCCGAAGCCCAAAAGGCGGCGCGCTACGTGCTGGAAAACCCCAATGACGTCGGGGTTTCGACGGTGCGCGAGATTGCCGAAGCGGCCAATGTCAAACCCAACACCTTCGTGCGTATGGCCCGGCAGGTGGGCTTCGAGGGTTACGAGGATTTCCGCGCGCCTTTCCGCGAGGCGATCCGCAAGGGCGCAGTCAGCTTCCCCGATCGGGCGCGCTGGTTGCAGGACATCCGCAAGTCGGGCGATTTGGGCGGTCTTTATGCCGACATGGTCGAAGGGGCGATCCGTAACCTTGAAGAGACCTTCGCTGGCATCGACGCCGAAGCCTTGAAATCCGCCGCAGAGGCGATCTGGGCCAGCCGACAGGTCTTTACACTGGGCGTGGGCGTGAACAACGCGAACGCGCGCAACTTCACCTATCTCGCCTCCACGGGGATGGTGCAGTTCCACGCCATCCCCCGCCCCGGCTCCACCCCGACGGATGACCTGGCCTGGGCGGACAGCCGCGACGTGCTGATCGCCATGTCCATGCGCCCCTATCGCAGCGAAGTGGTGGCCGCCATTGAGGTTGCCCGAGAACAGGGGATGACCGTCATCGGGCTGAGCGACAGCCCCGCCAGCCCGATCATCCGCGCCGCCGGGCACGGCTTTGTCGTCGCCGTCGACACGCCACAGTTCTTTCCGTCCTCCGTTTCGACCATCGCGCTGCTGGAAACCCTGCTCAGCTTCGTGATCGCGGTGGCCTCGGACGAGATCGTGGACCGGGTCGAGACGTTCCACCGCCGTCGGCATCAGCTTGGCATCTATATGGAGGAGCCGGAATGAAGGATGAAACAGGTCCCGTCCGGTCGCTGGACGCGCGCTATTACACCGACCCACAAGTCTTCGAGGTCGAAAGGACCGGCCTGCTGGCGCGAACCTGGCAATTCGCCTGCCACGCCAGCCAATTGGAAAATCCCGGCGACTACGTGGCCTTTGATCTGGGCGATGAAAGCCTGTTCTCGATACGTGGGCGCGATGGCGAAATTCGCACCTTCTTCAATGTCTGCCAGCACCGCGCACATCAGCTTGTCAGCGGTGAAGGCAGCACACGCGTCGTCGTTTGTCCTTATCACGCCTGGACCTATGAACTGACCGGAAAGCTGCGCGCGGCACCCAATGCCAAATCGGTGCCCGGCTTCGACGCCTCGAAAATCTGCCTGACCGAAATTCGGACCGAGGTTTTCCTCGGCTTCGTCTTCGTCAATCTCGACCCCGACGCCGAGCCGATGGATACGTGGTTCCCGAACGCGCGGGCCGAACTCGAAGCCTTCGTGCCCAACTGGGCCGAATTGAAGCCGCTGGAATGGGTGGATATCCCGGAGAACTGCAACTGGAAAGTCTCGGTCGAGAACTATTCCGAATGCTACCATTGCGCCCTGAACCACCCGACCTTTGCCACTGGCGTGATCCGGCCGGAAACCTACGATATCCAGCCGCAGGGTTACTGCCTTCGCCACACGACCGAATGCAACGACCTCAGCCAGATGACCTATGACATCGACAGCGGGTTCGCCAACAACGACAAGTATTCCAGCTGGTTCCTCTGGCCAATGTTTTCCTTCCAGGTCTATCCCGGCAACCTGCTGAACACCTATCACTGGCGCGCGATCGATGTCGATCACGTTGTTGTTTGGCGCGGCTGGTATTCCGTTGGCGGCTATGACGACGAAACCGTGCGCCGCATGGCACAGCAGGACCGCTCCACAACGGTCGAAGAGGACATTCATCTCGTCGAAAGCGTCCAGCGCGGCCTGAAATCGCGCGGCTACATGCCCGGGCCGCTGGTGGTCGATCCGCATTGCGGGGTGAATTCGGAGCATTCCGTGATGCACCTGCAACGCTGGATGCGGGAGGCCTTGGATGGCTGAGCTTGCCTCCTGTAGGCCGAGAGGCGCTCGGGCTTGCGCTCGGCAAGGAAATCGCAATTCGGCTGAGAGGATAACACTATGAGCACATTCGACGAAGGCCTGTTCCTGAAGGGGCTGGAGCAACGCAAGGCAACGCTGGGTGCCGAATATGTCGAGAAGAACCTCGCCGCCGCAGATGATTTCACTCGCCCCTTCCAGGAGGCGATGACGGCGTGGTGCTGGGGCTTTGGCTGGGGCGATGATGTAATCGACCCCAAGACACGCTCCATGATGAACCTGTCGATGATCGGCGCGCTTGGCAAAATGCACGAATGGGAAACTCATTGCCGCGGAGCGCTTAACAACGGCGTCACTCAGGATGAAATCCGCGCGATCATCCACGTGATCGGCATTTACTGTGGAGTGCCGCAGGCGCTGGAGTGTTTCCGCGTGGCTCGGCGGGTATTGGACGAGGGCTGACGACAGATATTATCTGGGCAAGCGCGCGAAAGCGCGAGCGCTCTCTTGTGCAGATCAGGACAGTCCATTCAGCTACATTCTCCGAACAATGGCCAAACGGCCGTTCTTTCAAGGAACAAGACATTTGTCCGCTCCGCAGCATCGGTCGAAATGGGCTCGAAGCGGACATGCAGCGAGGCAGCGGGCTGGCCCCCGCTTCGACACTATCTTGCGTCGCTCGCGGCCCTTACCCGACCCTCGAGGACAGCATTGCGAAAGGCTCCTTTGCGACTTTTAGTACCAGCAGTACTGTCTCATCGAGGCCGATAAGTCTCACTCAAGTCTGGTGCTCCAGTCACGGCTAACGGTTCACCACGCTGCCGGAAGGTGGTCTACCCAAACCTTGACCAAGGGTTGGCCAAGAGTGGACTTGCTCCGATTCAGAACATCGCTTGGAGCGCTTAACACCGCGTTATTCACGACCGGGCGGCGCTTAATGTTCATGCTTTTCGCCGTCGCCGTTGCACTGCTCCCCATGTTTCTGCTCAATGAGAGGGCCCCTCTACCAGTAGGTCTTCGCCTGTCGGTCACTGTGGTCGAATAAGCCAATCGAAGATCACGAAAAGGCACGGAGGGGTTCCCACCGTGCCTGTGGGCCGCACACATTATGCCTGCGCAGGACAGGCCTTCTGCGGCCCACACTCACCGGTTACCGTTCAATATCTGCGCCGCCCTCTGCCGTGCGCCGCGCCACGAAATCGTCCATCTCTTCCAACCGGGCGGGGTCGAGCGTCGGCGGCTCGTGCGCCGCTACAGTCTGGAAGAAGATCCGATGCGCGCGGTCTGCGGCGGTCAGGGCGCCTCGTTCGCTCCAGCTTTCATAGTTGGACCAGTCTGACAGAAGGGGCGAATAGAAAGCCGTCTCGAAACGGTCGAGCGTGTGTTGCGTTCCGAAGAAATGCCCACCATGCCCGACATCGGCGATCGCCTCCAGCCCGAGGGTGTCGCTGCTCACCTCGACCGGCTTGAAGAGTTCCGCGAACATCTGCAATTGCTCGATGTCGATAATGAATTTCTCCGCCGAGGCCGTCAGCCCGCCCTCGAGCCAGCCCGCGCCGTGCAGCAGCAGATTGGTTCCGCCCATCAACGCCCCCCAGAGCGACATTTGATGTTCATAGGCGGCCTGCGCATCCGGTGCGTTCGAGGCGGTGACACCCGACGATCTGAGAGGCAGCCCATAGCGCCGCGCCAACTGTCCCGAGGCGAACGCGGCCTTGGTATATTCCGGCGTCCCGAAGGCCGGCGCGCCGGTCTTCATGTCCACGTTCGAGGTGAAACTGCCATAGCAAACGGGCGCGCCGGGCCGCACGATCTGACTCAGGCAAAGCCCGGCCAGTGCTTCTGCGTTCTGCAACGTCAATGCGCCCGCGAGGGTGACCGGTGCCATCGCCCCGGCCAGGGTAAAGGGCGTCAGCACCATCAGTTGACCGGCGGTGGCGGCGTCCATGATGCCGCGGCACATAAGATTGTCGAGTTGCAGCGGCGAGTTCGAGTTCGCCACCGAGTAGCTCACGGGCGTATCGGCAAGTGCGTCGTGGCTCAGCCCGTGCGCGATCCGTATCATCTCGTAGGCGTCGGCCACCGCCTGCGTGCCGCGAAAGAAGACGAAGGGCACCTTGTCGGTCAGCGTCAGAACAGACCGGGTCATCGCGAAATGCCGCAGATGCGGAGGCACATCCTGGGCCTCGACGAAAGGACCGATCATGTGGATCACGTCAAAGGCTTGCGCTACCCGGCACAAATCGTCCAGGGCCGCCAGCGTGCCCGGCCTGCGCCCGTGCTTCATGTCCGAGAAGTTCGGCGTCCCGCCCGTGGTGCATACCCCCACCTTGTTGCCGCCGATCGTCACGTCCCGCCCGGCCCCGCGGCCACGCAACGTCACCTCCGGCGGTGCGTGGGCGACAAGGGTTTCCACGAGGTCCGGATCAAAGCGGATCACCTGGTCGCCTGCATCGGTCATCCCGGCGGCGACGAAGGCGCGCCGCGCCTCCGCGCTCAGCACGCGCACCCCGATATCCGACAAAACGGTCATGGAGGCCCCATGGATCGCCTCGATCTCGTCGGCGCTGAACTGTTCGATGGGCGGATACGGATTGCGCCATTGCCGCCAGGCCGCGTCAAACGTGGCCTCGGGTTGGCGCTTGCGCTTGGCCATGCGGCCACGCCGACGTCCGGTCGTCTGCTGCGTCGCGGTCATGCGTCATGGCCCTCCGGTTTGCCTTGCCGATAGGCAGCGGCGATGGCAGGGTCGATATCCCGACCCGTGAAGCTGCGGAAATAGGCTTCCAAGTAACTCATGCGCTCCGGGATCGCCTCGTCCTCCTCGAGGTGCAGCGCGTAATAGCTGATCTGGGTGAAGTAGATCACGCGGGCCCGAATGAAGGCCTCCTTGGGGTCGAATCCGTGGCGTTTGTAGAACGCCGAGATCGCCTGGACACGCGCGGCGTCTTCGGCCTTGACCACACCGCGAAGCTGTTCGGAATGCCGGGCCCAGTCCCGGACCGCTTGATCGAGCCTCGGGTCGAACCGGCGGTGATCCACCCAGACCGAAAATAGGGCCAGGATTCCATCATCCAGCGTCGTGGTTCCTTCCAGCGCCTCGACCATCACGCCGGTATTTCGGGCGCGCCATTCGGTCAGCAGCGCGTCGAGCAGCGCTTCGCGGCTTTCGAAATGCCAGTAGAAGCTGCCGCGCGTTACATCCAGACGCCGCGCTAGGGCGGTGATCTGAACGGCTTCGATCCCGCTTTCCACAAGAACAGCCAGCGCGCATTCGATCCAGTCGTCACCGGTCAGCCGGGCGGGCCGGTCCGGTGTCACCTTGCTTGAGATCAAGGCCATTCGCAGCACTCCATACAGGGTTGCATGCATGCATACAGGCCTGTATTGACTTGGGTCAATACCGATATCGCGCAGACGGCTACAAGGAGTTGCGTAATGTCCGAAAAACCGCCTGCCCGTGTCGTTTCACCGAACGCGGCCAAGTTCACGCCCCGCTTCCAATACGGCCACATGGCCGAGGGTGCACCGGTCAGCGGACCAGAGGACGGAACCAAGCTGGGCAGTGGCTACGTTCGGCTGATGCAGGCCGAGATCCCGTGGACGATCAAATATGACGAGGTGGTTTTGGTCCTCGAGGGCGAACTGATCGTGCGCACGGCGGACGGCACCCTGAAGGCCGGACCGCAGGACTGTCTCTGGCTTCCGAACGGCACCGAGTTGACCTATGTCGCCGAGAATGCACTGGTTTTTTTCGCGATCGAACCGGCAGACTGGGCGCAGGAGGGCTGAGGAATGAAGATCAACAGGCTGCCAGCGGATGACAAGACCAACGGCTGGAGTGCGATCTTGCCCGATCGCGAACCACATCCCGAGTTGCAGCGCGACGCGAACGCCGACTGGATAGTACTGGGCGCGGGTTATGCCGGCCTTGCTGCCGCGCGGCGTCTGGCTGAGAACCGCCCGGACGAGAAGATCGTCCTGATCGACGCCGGACAGGCGGGCGAAAACGCGTCCGGGCGCAACTCGGGCTTCGGGATCGACCTGCCGCACAACGTAGGTTCTTCGCTGGACGAGCTTGAGGGCTCGCACCGCTTCATGCGGCTTGCCCGGATGGCACTGGACCATCTGGAAAGCGTGGTCGAAACACATGGGATCGACTGTGATTGGAAACGCGCGGGCAAATACCACGCCGCCGTGTCACCACGCGGAACCGAGCAGGTGCTGGTCCCCTTTCGCGGGGAATTGGAGGCGCTTGGCGAGACATTCGAGTGGGTTGAAGGCGACGCACTGAAGCACAAGCTGGGCTCGCCGCATTTCACCGCCGCTGTCTACACGCCGAACTGCGTCCTGATGAACCCGGCGGCGCTGACGCGCGGGCTGGCAGATTCCTTGCCAGAAAACGTGCAGGTGTACGAGAATTCACCAGTGGTTGAGGCGGAGTACAGCAACGGCGTCTGCCTGACGACGGCCAAGGGGTCGGTGCGCGCGCCGAAGATGATCCTGGCAGCCAACGGGTTCTCCGAGCAATTCGGCTTTTACCAGCGCAAGTTCCTGCATCTGATTGCCCATGCCAGCCTGAGCCGCCCCCTGACCGAAGAAGAACAGCGGATCTACGGTGCCCCGCGCCCTTGGGGGCTCACACCCGCCAATGCGTTTGCCGGTATCACGATGCGCTACACGGATGATCACCGTATCCTGATACGGCAGGGTCTGAACTATCGCCCGAGCCAAAGGATCAATACCGGCGAACATGAAGCCGTGAAGCGTCGGCACAAGCAACTCTTCGATCAGCGTTTCCCGGGACTGGAGGCAGTCGGGATGGAGCATACCTGGAGCGGCTTTGTCTGCCTGTCGCGCAACGCCGCGCCGGCGTTTGGCCAAGTCGCGCCGAATATCTGGTCGGCGGTCTGCCAGAACGCCGTCGGCGTCACCAAGGGCACCTTTGGCGGAATCCTCGCGGCCGATGCGGCAACGGGCCGGGACAACCCGATGATAGCCGACATGGAAAGCCTCGGTTCGCCGAACCTCCTGCCACCGCGCCCCTTTCTCGACATGGGCGTTCGCACGCGATTCAAATGGGAATTGTGGGCTAACAGGCACGAGGCGTGATGCGAAGAAAAATGCAGCGACACGCGCAGATCGCGAAGCTTCGAAAGTTTCTGACGAAGGACATTTTTATCTTGAGCGGACGTTCGTAACTGCCGCAGCGAAAGTCGGCTTTCCGCCGATTCTGTGGAAAAAGTCGGTGTGCTGCGAACAAGAAGCAAATCTGCATAACATCCTCCCGCGAAAGCTCCGTCGCGCAAACACAGTTTGCCCAAGGGTTACATGAGGGAACGCTGTTCCAGAATTTTGAGGCGAGTTTCAGGTCGCAGAGTTTTTCAACAGAATACGCCCATTGTGCAAGGCTGTGTTCGCAAGCCGCGAGAACACAACCTTCCATGGAGAGCGGCACTCGAGGCGTCGTAAAGCCAAGTAGAGATCAGACGAGGCAATAAGATATCCAGGCCGGGGCCACTCTGTAGCGACCCCGGCCCCATTATCTGCCTCACTACTCGCGGCAGGCTTGAAAGCTCTCGATCGCAGCCGAGAGCAGGCTCGCGATTGTCTCCAGCGTTGCGCCATCTGGCGTGGTGCGTCAGCGCAGGCCGTAGGGGTCTATCGGACGTAGGCGCGCATGGATGGCTTCGACGTCAAGGCGCTCAGCCTCTACGCGGCGGCACACTTGTTGATGCATGCCACGGAAGGCTGCGAGCCGCGCGGCATCAGTGGCGGCCGGATCCAGCATGTCGTGATACGTGGACATGTTGGGCGAGAAGGGTTCGGCCGCAGCATGTGCGCGAAAGTCGATCAGGTCGAGCCATTGGGCCGCGCGCCGCGTGAGGTCGCGCGCCTGAGAAACCGCCGCCGTTTGCGTTTCGCACATCATGCGGCCTCCCGTATGCCGACAATACCGGCGAGGTGAAGCGCCTGGCCTCGACGCTCTTGATGTCGGTGGTGAATTCGAGACGCAGCAGGCGGTTGAGCCCATGAAGCTCGCCACGGCAGGCGGCCAGATCGCCGCCAGCTTTCGCTGCCTCGACGACAGCTCGAGCCCGTGCGGCCCGTTTTCGTCCGCCCAGCAGGTCGGCCGAGGCGACAAGGTTGTCACCCTCTGCGCGGAGCCAGCGCATGAAATCGCTGGCCTTGTTCATGTGCCGGAGCAGGGCACAGATATCGGGAATGTGTTTCATGGGATCACCTTTCATGGTGGAATGCGCAACCCGCCGTGGGTCGCGTAAGAAGATCCCTGCTCCGGTCAAATGATTTCGTTCATGGCGTTCACGTTACGTCCGGCACGGGTTTGGCGCGCAAACTCAGTCTTTAGGGACAGATTTTGGGGGTCGAGATTTTCTTCGGAAAATTAAATATTTTATAAAAGCTCACAGACGCTGGCAAAACTTGCGCCGATGCGTGGCAGTAAAATCCGCCGATTTGGCATAACTACGCCCGCAACGACACAAATTCCCGGCCCGGTCACCCCGAGCACTTGCTGTGCCCGCAGCTCGCGCAGGTCATGCAGCCCTCGATCATGCGCATGTCATATCCGCCGCAGGCCGGGCAGGCGGGGCCGCGGGGAAGGTTCTCCAGTCCCACGACCTGTGCCGTCGGGTCGGATTTGAGCCCCAGCCCCTCACCTTCGAGGAATCCGATCTGCACCATGTGCCGTTCCAGCACCCCACCGATGGCCGCGAGGATCGAGGGCACGTATTTGCCCTGCATCCAGGCCCCGCCGCGCGGGTCGAACACGGCCTTGAGTTCCTCCACCACGAAGGACACGTCGCCGCCGCGCCGGAACACCGCCGAGATCATCCGCGTCAGCGCCACGGTCCACGCGTAATGCTCCATGTTCTTGGAGTTGATGAACACCTCGAAGGGCCGCCGGTGCCCGTTCAGCACGATGTCATTGACGGTGACGTAGATCGCGTGGTTGCTGTCGGGCCACTTGAGCTTGTAGGTCGCGCCCTCCAGTTCCGTGGGCCGGTCCAGCGGGTCGGCCATGTAGACGACCTCGCCGCCCTCGGCGGGCGGCTCGCCCCGGCCCTCGCCCGGCACCTTGTCCTCGGTCTCGCCAACACTCAGAACGCTGCCCGTCACCGCGTTGGGCCGGTAGGTGGTGCAGCCCTTGCAGCCCGTCTCGTAGGCCTGCATGTAGACATTCTTGAACGCCGCGAAGGAGATGTCGGCGGGGCAGTTGATGGTCTTGGAAATGCTGCTGTCCACCCATTTCTGCGCCGCCGCCTGCATCTTGACGTGATCCTCGGGGGCGAGCGTCTGGGCGTTGACGAAATGATCCGGCAGGGAGGCATCGCCGAACATCTCGCGCCACATCTGCACGGCGTAGTCGACCACCTCCTCCTCGGTGCGCGAGCCGTCCTTCTGCAGCACCTTGCGGGTGTAGGCATAGGCAAAGACCGGCTCGATCCCCGAAGAGACGTTGCCGGCATAGAGGCTGATCGTGCCGGTGGGAGCCACGCTCGTCAGAAGCGCGTTGCGGATGCCATGCTTCGCGATGGCGTCGCGCACCGTCTCGTCCATCTCCTGCATGGTGCCGGAGGCAAGGAACCTGTCGGCGTCAAAGAGCGGAAACGCCCCCTTTTCGCGGGCGAGATCGACGCTGGCGAGATAGGCGGCAACGGCGATCTTGTGCATCCAGATCTCGGTCTGTCGCGCCGCCTTGTCCGAGCCATAGCGCAGCCCCAACATCAGCAGGGCATCGGCGAGCCCCGTCACTCCCAATCCGATGCGGCGCTTGGCGCGGGCCTCCTCTGCCTGCGCGGGCAGCGGGAATTGCGAGACGTCCACCACGTTGTCCATCATCCGCACCGCCGTGCGCACCAGCTCCTTGAGCGCCGCCGCGTCGAGCCGCGCGCGCCTCCCGAACGGGTCGATCACGAGGCGGGCGAGGTTGATCGAGCCCAGCAGGCAGGCACCGTAGGGGGGCAACGGCTGTTCGCCGCAGGGATTGGTCGCAGATATGTTTTCTATATAATTCAGATTGTTGGCCTGGTTGATCCGGTCGATGAAGATCACCCCCGGCTCGGCGTAATCATAGGTGGCCAGCATGATCCGGTTCCACAGGTCGCGCGCCTGCACCGTGCGATAGACCCGACCACCGAACTGCAGGTCCCAACTGCCATCGGCCTTGACCGCCTCCATGAAGGCATCGGTCACCAGGACGCTGAGGTTGAACATCCGCAGCCGTGCGGCATCGGACTTGGCACCGATGAAATCCTCGATATCGGGGTGGTCGCAGCGCATCGTCGCCATCATGGCGCCGCGGCGCGAGCCCGCGGACATGATCGTGCGGCACATCGCGTCCCATACGTCCATGAACGACAGCGGCCCGCTCGCATCCGCCGAGACGCTGCGCACCGGCGCGCCCTTGGGCCGGATCGTCGAGAAATCATAGCCGATGCCGCCGCCCTGCTGCATGGTGAGCGCCGCCTCGCGCAGGTTATCGAAGATACCGCCCATGTCATCGGGGATGGTGCCCATGACGAAGCAGTTGAACAGCGTGACCTTGCGCCCGGTGCCCGCGCCCGCGATGATCCGGCCCGCGGGCAGGAATTTGAAATCCTCGAGGGCTTCGTAGAATCGCTCCTCCCAGGCGTCCGGCTCTGACTCCACGGCGGCCAGCGCCTGCGCGACGCGCCGCCACGTATCCTCGACGCTGGCATCGCCGCCATCCTCGGTGAAGTAGCGGTATTTCATGGACCAGATCTGTTCGGCGATCGGGGCGGCGAAACGGGTCATGGGCGATGTGTCCCTTGCGCTTGAGCGGAAACTGACAATAGCCCGCGCGCCGCGCGATTTCTACCCGTGACGGTCTCGCGCCGCGCGCGGGGCATGTCCGAAGCGGCGGCGATAGGCGCGGGAGAAGCCCGAGCGGTCGCTGAACCCGCAACGCAGGGCGATCTCCAGCAGGGGATGGTCGGTGTCGCTCATCATCCGGCGCGCCGCCTGCAGCCGCAGGTCGAGATAACAGGCGGCGGGGCCTTTGCCGAGGCCGTCGCGGAAAATCTGTTCCAGGCGCCTCGGGCTTATTCCCAGCGCCGCGGCGATCTCGGGGATGGGGTGCGGCGTGTCGAGCGCCTCGCCCATCATCGTCAGCGCCGCCGACAGCCGGCTGTCGCGCGCACCGGGCATGCGACCGGGGCGTTGCGGGCGCGCGCCGAAGGCGTGGCGGTCATAGAGGAAGGAATCGGCCACCTGCCCCGCCGTGCCGAGACCGCAGCGCGCGCCGATCAGATGCAGCATCATGTCGGCGGCAGGCCCCGCGCCGCCCGCCGTCAGCCTGCGCCCCGAACGCACGTAGCGATCCGGCACCACCTCGATGCCCGGAAAGGCGGCGGCGAAATCCTCGAGATCCTCCCAGTGCACGGTGGCGCGGTGGCCGTCGAGCAGCCCGGCACGCGCCATGATCCATGGCCCCGCGTCGATCCCCGCCACAGTGCCGAAGCGGCCCGCCATGCGCCGCAGCGTGGCAATGAGGCCGCGCGTCGCCACCTCGGCCTGATCGAAGCCCGAAACAATGACTAGGAGGTCCGCTTCTGAAACGTCGCCCAGCGATCCCGAGGCGGGCAGTTCGATCCCGCAGGTGAGGGGGGCCGCGCGCCCGTCGGGCGTCACCACCCGCCAGCGGAACGCCTCGCGCCGGGTCTGCCGGTTGGCGTTGCGCATCGGGTCGAGCACCGAAGCCACCTCGAGGATCGAGGCGCGCGGCAGGATCAGCACCGCGATGTCGAGCGTGGCCCGCGAGGAGGCGAAGATTGTTTCGGTATTTGCCATGTTCCTTTCGTAAATCGCCAAGCACCGCGCCGCAACTCTGCTAGGCTCCGCCACAGCCAAGGAGGACCCCATGCCACTCAACATGAACCGCAAGGTGTTCATCACCTGTGCCGTCACCGGATCGGGCGGCACGCAGGACAAAAGCCCCCATGTGCCGCGCTCGCCCGAGGCCATCGCCGAGAGCGCCATCGCCGCCGCACAGGCCGGGGCGGCGGTGGTGCATTGCCACGTCCGCGATCCCGAAACCGGCGCGCCCTCGCGCGATCCCGCGCTTTTCCGCGAGGTGACGGAGCGCATCCGCGACAGCGCCACCGACGTGGTGCTCAACCTCACCGCCGGGATGGGCGGCGACCTGATGTTCGACGGCACCGAGGCGATGGGCCGGATGTCGGCCGCGTCGGACATGGCCGGGGCCGAGGAGCGGGTGGCGCATGTCGTCGCGTGCCGCCCGGAAATCTGCACGCTCGATTGCGGCACGATGAATTTCGCCGAGGCCGATTACGTCATGGTCAACACGCCGGGGATGCTGCGCGACATGGCCGCGCGGATGGTGGCGGCGGGCACGCGGATCGAGATCGAGGCCTTCGACACCGGCCACCTGTGGTTCGCCAAGCAACTCGTGGACGAAGGGATCATCCCCGACCCGGTGCTGGTGCAGCTTTGCATGGGGGTGCCGTGGGGCGCGCCCGACGACCTCAACACCTTCCTCGCGATGGTGAACAACGTGCCCACGGGCTGGCACTGGTCGGCCTTCGGGCTGGGGCGCAACGAGATGCCCTATGTCGCCGCGTCGGTGCTGGCGGGGGGCAACGTGCGCGTGGGTCTCGAGGACAACCTGATGCTGGACCGCGGCGCGCCCGCCACCAACGCGCAGCTTGTCGAGCGCGCCGTCGGCATCGTCGAGGCGATGGGTGCCCGGGTGGTCGGTCCCGAGGCCGTGCGCGAGCGGCTCAAGCTCGAAAAGCGGGCCCCGCTGTGACGGGCGCGCCCCGCAAGGCCGCGATCGTCGGCGGCGGCGTCATCGGGGGCGGCTGGGCCGCGCGCTTCCTGCTGGCGGGCTGGGACGTCGCGCTGTTTGATCCCGACCGGCACACCCCGCGCAAGCTGGGCGAGGTGCTGGAGAACGCGCGCGCCGCACTCCCCGCGCTCAGTGATCTGCCGATGCCGGAGGAAGGGAACCTCACCTTATCCGACACTATCAGCGAGGCGGTCAGTGGCGCGGCCTATGTGCAGGAATCCGTGTCCGAACGGATCGCGCTCAAGCATCGGGTCTATGCCGAGATACAAGAGAGTGCGCCGGATGTCCCGCTCGGCTCCTCGACGTCGGGCTACCGTCCCTCTGTGCTGCAGGAAGAGGCGGTGAACCCCGCCGCAATCTTCGTCGCGCACCCGTTCAACCCGGTCTACCTCTTGCCGCTGGTCGAGCTGGTTCCCTCGCCCGCCACCGCGCCGCAGGTGACCGAAGCCGCCAAGGCGATCCTGCACGAGATCGGCATGTGCCCCCTCCATGTCCGCAAGGAGATCGACGCCCATATCGCCGACCGCCTGCTCGAGGCGGTGTGGCGCGAGGCGCTGTGGCTGGTGCGCGACGGCGTCGCCACCACGGAGGAGATCGATGACGCGATCCGCATGGGGTTCGGCCTGCGCTGGGCGCAGATGGGCCTGTTCGAGACCTTCCGCATCGCCGGGGGCGAGGCCGGGATGCGGCATTTCCTGGAACAGTTCGGCCCCTGCCTGCAAGAGCCGTGGACGCGGCTCACCGAGGTGCCGGACTATGACGACGCGCTCGTCGATCTGATCGCCGGGCAGTCGGACGCGCAATCGGGGCGACACTCGATCCGAGAGCTTGAGCGTATCCGCGACCGCAATCTCGTGGGCTTCCTGAAAGTGCTGAAAGCGAATGGCTGGGGTGCGGGGCAGGTGATCGCCGATCACGACGCGCGCCGCACGGCGGAGGGCGCGTGATGGAGTTCGCCCTCACCGACGAACAGCGCATGATCGTCGAGACAACCCGCGCCTTTGTCGAGGCCGAGCTTTTGCCCCGCGAGGCCGAGATCGAGCGCACCGGCCATCTGCCGATGGAGGTGATCCGCGAGGTCCAGGCCAAGGCGATGGCCGCCGGCCTCTATGCCGCCAACATGCCCGAGGAGGTGGGCGGCGCGGGGCTCGATACGCTGACATGGCTGCTCTACGAGCGCGAGCTGGGCCGCGCCAATTACGCGCTGCACTGGACCTGCGTCGCGCGCCCGTCGAACATCCTTCTCGCCGGGACGCCCGATCAGCGCGAACGCTACCTCATGCCCTGCATCCGGGGCGAGACCTGGGATTGCCTCGCCATGACCGAGCCGGATGCCGGGTCGGACCTGCGCGGAATGCGCGCCACCGCCCGGCGCGAGGGCGGAGACTGGGTGCTTGACGGCACCAAGCACTTCATCAGCCATGCCGATATCGCGGGGTTCGCCATCGCCTTCATGGCCACGGGCGAGGAAGAGACGCCGCGCGGCAAGCGCAAGCGCATCACTGCTTTCTTCGTGGACAAGGGCACGCCGGGCTTCACCGTGCGCGAGGGCTATCGCTCCGTCTCGCATCGGGGCTACACGAATTCGATCCTCGAATTCGACGGCTGCCGGGTACCCGACGAGAATGTGCTGGGCGAGGTTCACAAGGGCTTTGACGTGGCCAATGCGTGGCTGGGGGCGACGCGGCTCCAGGTTGCTGCAACGAGCCTTGCGCGGGCCGAGCGCGCGCTTTCGCTCGCCGTGGACTGGGCCGCAGGGCGCCGCCAGTTCGGGCAGCAGATCGGCAAGTTCCAGGGCGTGTCCTTCAAGCTTGCCGATATGGCAACCGAACTCAAGGCCGCCGAATTGCTCACCCTCTGGGCGGGGTGGAAGGCCGATCAGGGCACCGTTACCGATTCCGACATGGCGATGGCCAAGCTCAAGGCCACCGAGGTGCTGGCGATGATCGCCGACGAGGCGATCCAGATTCACGGCGGGATGGGGCTGATGGACGAATTGCCGCTGGAACGCATCTGGCGCGATGCAAGGATCGAGCGCATCTGGGAAGGCACCTCGGAAATCCAGCGCCACATCATCAGCCGTGCGCTGCTCCGCCCGCTGGGCGGTTGAGGGGGCGCGATGGGCGACCTCTCTCGCCTCCTGAGGCCCCGCTCCGTTGCCGTCATGGGCGCGGTCTGGGCCGAGAACGTGATCGCGCAATGCTCAGGCGTGGGATTCGCCGGCGAGGTCTGGCCGGTGCATCCAAGGCGCGAAGAGATCGGCGGGCGGCGCTGTTACCGCAGCCTCGCCGATCTGCCCGCCGCGCCCGATGCCACGTTCCTCGGCATCAACCGTCACGCCACGGTCGAGACGGTCGAAGCGCTCTCAGGCATGGGCGCGGGCGGGGCGGTGTGCTTTGCCTCGGGCTGGCGCGAGGCGGGCGCGGCCGATCTGGAAACGGCCCTCGTCGAAGCCGCCGGGCCGATGCCGGTGCTCGGCCCCAATTGCTACGGTTTCATCAATTATCTCGACGGTGCGCTGCTCTGGCCCGATCAGCATGGCGGGCGGCGGGTGGAGAGCGGCGTCGCGATCCTCAGCCAATCATCGAACATCGCGATCAACCTCACCATGCAGGCGCGCGGCCTGCCGCTCGCCTATATCGCCTGCCTCGGCAATGCCGCGCAGGTGGGGCTGGCCGATCTCGCACTTGCCCTGCTCGACGACCCGCGCGTGACGGCGCTCGGCCTCTATATCGAGGGGGTGGGCGATGCCCCGGCCTTTGCCGCGATGGCCGAGCGCGCGCGCGCGGCAGGCAAGGCGATCGTGGCGCTGAAATCGGGCAAGACCGAGGGCGCGCGGGACGCCGCGGCGAGCCATACCGCCTCGCTCGCGGGCGAGGGGGCGGCCTCGGGCGCGTTCCTGCGCCAATGCGGCGTGGCCGAGGTGGCGGCGCTCGACGAGCTGATCGAGACGCTCAAGATCGTGCATGTGCATGGCGGCCTGCCGGGCGCGCGGCTCTGCTCGGTCTCAAGCTCTGGCGGCGAGGCGGGGCTGATGGCCGATCTGGCGGTGCGGCACGGGCTGCGGTTCGAGCCGCCCGCGCCAGAGCCTGCGGCGCGGCTCTCGGAGGTGCTGGGGCCGCTGGTGCGCGTGGCCAACCCGCTCGATTATCACACATTCATCTGGGGCGACCTGGCCCGCACGACCTTTGTCTTCGCCACCATGCTCGGCGATTACGACGCGGGGCTCTTCATCATCGACCCGCCGCGCCCCGACCGCTGCGACCCGGCGAGTTTCGAGCCCGCGCTCGAGGCCGTCGAGGCGGCGCAAGCGGTCACGGGCAAGCCCGCCTTTCCCGTGGCCTCGCTGCCCGAGAATTTCGACGAGCCGCGCGCCATCGCCATGATGGGGCGGGGCGTGGTGCCGCTGATGGGTCTGGATACGGCGCTGGGGGCGATCAAGGCGGCGTGTTTGCCGCAGGCGCGCCCCGGCTGGTGTCCCTGGCCCGTGGGCGGGGCAGGGGAGGTTCGTCTTCTGGACGAAGCAGCGGCCAAGGCGCGGCTGGCAGCGGCGGGGATCATGGTGCCACGCGGGATCACGGCCCCCACGCTCGCGGCGCTCGATCCGAGCGGTGCGCGCCTCTCGCCACCCTTCGCGCTCAAGGGGTTGGGCCTTGCCCACAAGACCGAGGTGGGGGCGGTGCGCCTCGATGTCGCCGACCCGGGCCACGAGGCGGACATGCCGGGCGTCACCGGCTACCTGCTCGAAGAGATGGTGACCGAGGGCATGGCCGAAATGCTGCTGGGCCTGCGCCGCGATCCGGTCTATGGCGCGACGCTCACACTGGGCCTTGGCGGGGTGGCGGCGGAACTTCTGGCCGACACCGTGACGCTCATCGCTCCGGTCACCGCCGACGACATCGCCGCCGCGCTGCGCCACCTGCGGCTCTGGCCGCTGCTCCACGGCTGGCGCGGGGGTGCGTGCGCCGATACCGGCGCGGCGGTGTCGGTGGTGCTGACGCTTCAGGAGATGATGAGCGGCGACCCGGGGCTTGCCGGGATCGAGATCAACCCGCTGATCCTGCGCGCCGAGGGTGCCGTGGCGGCGGATGCAGTCATATGGGAGGAGATGTGATGGAGATGCTGACAGAGGGGCCGGTCCGCACGCGGATCGAGGGCGCGGTGCTCGAGTTGACGCTCGACCGACCGAACGCCAACGCCATTGATCTGGCCACAAGCCGGATCATGGGCGAGGTGTTCCGCGACTTTCGCGATGACGACGCCCTGAGGGTGGCGATCCTGCGCGCCGCGGGCGACAAGTTTTTCTGCCCCGGCTGGGATCTCAAGGCCGCCGCCGGGGGCGACGCGGTGGATGGCGATTACGGTGTCGGCGGCTTCGGCGGATTGCAGGAATTGCCGCATCTGAACAAGCCGGTGATCGCGGCGGTCAACGGCATCTGCTGCGGTGGCGGGCTGGAACTGGCGCTCTCCTGCGACCTGATCCTCGCCAGCAATACCGCCACCTTTGCCCTGCCCGAAATCCGCTCGGGCACGGTGGCCGATGCCGCGTCGATCAAGTTGCCCAAGCGTATCCCGTACCACGTCGCGATGGACCTGCTGCTGACCGGGCGCTGGTTCGACGCCGACGAGGCGCTGCGCTGGGGCCTCTTGCGCGAGGTCTGCGCGCCCGAACAGTTGATGGAGCGGACATGGGCACTCGCCCGGACGCTCGAGAGCGGCCCGCCGCTCGTCTACGCGGCGATCAAGGAGATCGTGCGCGAGGCCGAGGCGATGCGCTTTCAGGACATGCTCAACCGCGTCACGCGGCGGCAGGTGTCCAGCGTGGACCGGCTCTACGGCAGCGAGGACCTGCTGGAAGGCCAGACCGCCTTTGCCGAAAAGCGCGACCCGGTCTGGAAGGGGCGCTGACCTTCAGCCCCCCTCGCCCTCCGACACGAGGCGCGACAAGTCCGCCGCCGCGGCGCGCATCGACGGCAGGAATTCCACCGCCCGCGCGGTGTCGAAACGTTGCGTCGGCGCGTGAAAGGCCAGCGTCGCCATCAGCCGGTCGTTGACGTCGAGGATCGGCACGGCGAGCGCGATCATGTCGCGCATGAATTCCTCGCGGTCGAGCGAATAGCCCTGCGCGCGCACCCGGGCAATCTCGTCCATCAGGGCGTCGGTGTCGGTCAGCGTGTTGGGCGTCCGCGCTTCCAGGTTGGTCGCGGCGAGATATTTCACCAGGTGCGGCCGCGCCAGCGACGACAGGTACATCTTGCCGCTTGCCGTGCAATAGAAGGGCACGCGCGTGCCGATGGGCAACTGGATGCGCAGTGGCCATTGCGTCTCGACCCGCTCCAGATAGATCATCGCGTCGCGGTCCGGCAGGGCGATGTTGCAGGTCTCACCGATCTCGCCGCTCAACCGCTTGAGAATGGCCTGCCGCGCCGTGCGGATGCGCAGCGAGGACAGTATGCCGCCCGCCATAGTGCGCAGGCGCGGCCCCGGTGAATAGGTGCGTCCGTCCATGTCGCGCTGCAGAAAGCCCTCCTCCTCCAGCGTGGCGAAGAGGCGGTGAATGGTCGGCTTGGGCAGGCCGAGCCGCGCGTTGACCTCGGTGGGCGTGACCGGCACGCCCGCCCGCGCGATCTCCTCGATCACCAGCAGCAGGCGCAGGTTCGTGGGGATCGTCCCCGTGCTGTCCCCGTCCATCGCAACCCCACCATCATCTGTTCGGCAAGAGCGCCGTCGAAAGCTGTGGCACCATGGCGACGATGAACCACACCGTCAGCAGCGCCACGAGATACGGCACCGTGTAGCGCAAAAGCCGGAAGTAGGGAACGCCCGTGACGCCGGACGCGACATAGAGATTGAGCCCGTAGGGCGGCGTGAC
>Ga0209942_1000359_pt1 | contig 28451 bp, 21 predicted proteins | sample SalPonR1_A_D2_MG_FD_185695 | JGI IMG/M metagenome (GOLD analysis project Ga0209942, IMG submission 185695) | Salt pond soil microbial communities from South San Francisco under conditions of wetland restoration - Salt Pond MetaG R1_A_D2_MG... ...
ATGCTGTCTCTCACACTGCGAAGCTGCTCTTCATCAAGTCCGCCTGTTGCCTCTTGTCGATACCGTGCCAAAAAGGGAATAGTGGCTCCCTCGTCTATAAAGCCTGCTACCGTTTCTATCTGTTTTAGGGAAAGATTGGTGGAGGATGCTATAGTATTATAGATCTGTTTATTCATTCAGTTGTTGAATCACAAATTGAAATTTGAATCAAAAGTTAGATTCAAAAATAATGGATAAGCTGATAAGAATCTGCTTTCGATTAACTGAAATTATGTTAAGGGGGGAAGGCGTATCATGAATACATAAACAGTTTAATTAAGCAATGATGTATACTCCTCAATAATCTCTTTAAATTTTTCATCATTGTTCATATACATAAGCCTCAACCGTTTTAATTGATTTCTATGATCATTATTGAAGTCAGGATATCGATCACGGAAAACAGCTAAATGTTTAGAAAACAGCGAATCTGCAACTGAATGATTATTTAAAAACCTGTTAGCTGCAGAAACGGCTCCCTCAGCATAAGCTGTCCAGATATGATCTGGCCCAATCGCTTCCTGATAAATGCCAAGATTTTTTCGGAACAATGAGTCTGCTTTTTCATATTCACCCTTCCTCATGGAGTACAAACCATAAGCTCCATATGCACCACCGGTTCTCCAATGTTCCTCAGAAAATCTTTTTGTCAATATTTCAATGTTTTTTTCTAAATAGGATTCTGCTTCATCGAACTTTTCCAGTTTAAAAAGCGGTGTAATTAAATTCATTCTCACCATTTTGGTAAAGAGGTGGTCTTCCCCGTATTTCTGGATACTTAGATCAAGAGATTTTTTATAATACTCTTCAGCCAGTGGATAATCTTCCATTATTTTATATATGGAAGCCAATTCGTTGTATGGTTTAGCCAACCGATAATCTTCTGTAGAACCAATATCAATGTATCCTTCAATGACGGCTTTATAATATTTAATAGCTTCTTCATACGACTCATTTCCCGCATGGTAATAAGCATAATCTTTCATAACTTTTAAAAACTCAGAGGAGTTGGGTGTCCCTGTTTCCCGCATTCTGTCGTAGGCTGTTTCAATGAATACACCTGCTGAATCCGGATTTCCGGTATTCAGCATTGCCAGTCCAAGTTTAGATAAGGAATTTAATATTTTATCGTGATGACTATGGTAGTGTAAAGAGTAAATACTATGGGCTTTTTTAAATTCGGGAAGGGCAAGATGCCACATAACATTCTCTGAATGATTTATTCCTAGGTAAAACATTGCATCGGCCAAAGCTATACTGTTACCAGTCGTTGATTTGTTAATGTCGACAGCTTCAGAAAGGATATTTTTCGCAGTTTCATAATCACTGATTTTAGTAAAAGCATTGCCTAAGGCTGTTAAAATACCTGCACGGATTTCAGAATTCTTTATATTCTCAGACTGTTTTAAACCATAGGTCAACAATTCTCTCGCAGAAATATCACCCGGAGAGGAAAGAGTGGGATCAGTAACTTCGAACAAATCAATCAAAAAAGCAGACATCTCCTCGGCTTTCGCTACTTCGGTAAGTGCAATATTTCTTTCTGATTTTATCTGATTCAATGAATGAATACCCAAAAAAGATAGTAATACCAAAACTGCCGCGGTTAATGAAATGGACTTTCGATTTCGTTTTAAAAATTTAGTTGATCTGTAATAAGTTGTGCTCTGTATTGCGCATACAGGAAAACCGTTTTGCCAGGCTTTCAGATCATTTATAAAATCAGCAGCGGTACTGTACCGTTTATTTGGATTTGATTGTTGAGCTTTTAGCAGAATCTCATCAATTTCATGCGCCAGTATTTTAGTTAATTCCTGTGGGTTAGACTTTCTCTTCGCTGCAATCTGTTTTTGCTCAGAGACTGGTAAAAGACTCAACTTCTGAGAAGCAGTCTTTTGGATACACTCTGATTTTATTATTCGGATCTCCTCAATGGATTTTTTCTCAAGATCATAGGGTAATTTGTCGGTTAGCAGTTTTTGTAAGAGTAATCCAGCCGAAAATATATCAGATTGTACAGACACATTCTGGGAATGCATCTGTTCGGGAGATGCAAATTTTGGTGAATAAAAATGTCTGGTTGATGAAGTTAAGGAATGCTCTTTATTCTCTTTTTCTAACTTAGCAATCCCAAAATCCAGTATTTTAACATTCCCCTCACGATCAATAAAAATGTTATCAGGCTTCAGGTCTCTGTGTACTACGAGATTATTGTGAGCATATTTAATAATTTCCAGTACAGATATAAATAGTTCAACTCTTTCAGATATGGTTAACAAATTATCATCACAATATTGATCAATAGGCTTGCCGTCTACATACTCCATAACCAGGTAGGGGAGTTCTTCAAAAATACCGCCATCTATTAATCTGGCAATTCCGGGATGTTTTAAATTGGCGAGTATCTGGATTTCTGAATTGAACTGTTCTTCAACTTCCGGAACAACGAATTCCTGGAGCATAAGTTTAATTGCGACTCTTTTATTAAAAACCCCATCGCAGCGTTCAGCCAGGAAAACGACTCCCATTCCTCCTGATCCGATTTTTTCCAAAACTCGGTATTTGGCAATAATTCTATTGAGATAGGCATCTTCTGATGAAGACAAAAACGAGTTCTTTACATAGCCTAAAATTTCATTCTTCGATTCAGAAAATTTATCAAAAATATTATCTGATTTATCTATGGATTGTAAAAAATGGATAACCTCCGATTTTAGCTCCTGATCATCGCCGCACTCTTCATGAATAATTTTTTCTCTATTTTGTACAGGCGCATCGAGAAGCCGATCAATTAATCTCTCTAATGTTGACCATCTTTCTTTTTCCATAGATTTTGTTTAGTAAATATTCGCTATTTCAGCTTAAATGAAGTAAGTGTATCCGTTTAATGGCTTACTTAAACAATCCTTTTGTGTAAAGATGATTTATTCGCTTTACGACTATCATTGTTTGGAGACTTCGGCTGTCTATTTAGATCAATTTGAAAATAATATCAATAAAACATATTTATATAATTGATATTATTTTGTTTACTAAATAAATAAAGAATCTTACATATACAATAACTGAAAAACATTTTATGGAGAGCGAAAATAATTTAACACAATTGGTTCAGCAGCTATCAGCGGATGAGAAACATTATGATGAAGTGTATTCAAAAGTGTATAGTGAACTAAAGAAGTTGGCGGGATACAGGCTTTCATCAGAAAGAACAGACCATACCCTTTCAAAAACCGGGCTGGTCCATGAAGTGTATATTAAAATGATTGATCAGACGAATATAAATTATAATGATTATTCGCACTTTCTTGCTATTGCCTCAAACTGTATGCGTCAGCTTTTAATTGATTATGCTCGCAAAAAGAATGCAAAAAAAAGAGGGAGTGGGGAAAATGAACGGACCTTCATTGATGAACTTTATAATAAATATGAACAGAGTTCGCAGGACATTATAAATATTGATCTTGCACTTCAAAATCTTGGAAAATTAAACAAACGATTAAGCGATGTTGTTACAATGAGATTTTTTGGAGAAATGAAAGTGGATCAAATTGCAGAAGTACTAAATGTTTCAGAAAGTACTGTAAACAGAGACTGGGTGAAAGCAAAAGGGTTTTTAATCAACGAACTTGATACCTGACTCTATTATAACTCATATAATTTCCGGCTTATCCATTAACGTAATACCTGTTTAATTCGCTGAGAATCGATCATGGAAATTGTATCTTTAGCATTACCTGAGAATTATATTCTATGATTTGATTTGATCAAATCGGCACCGAAATTAATCATCATACAGTATTATATCATATGGAAACTTCAAATCCCGAACTGAGGGCTGCTGCAGTTGAATTTGCAAAAGCAGGTGGAGATACAACTCTCGACTATTTTCAGCGCTCATTTGAACTGCAGTTTAAGAGCGATGACTCTCCGGTAACCAATGCCGACCGTAACGCTGAGAGAACAATTCGGAATTTGATCAATAAACACTTTCCTGATCATGGAATTATCGGAGAAGAATTTGGAACGGAAAACGAGGATAGCGATATCGTTTGGGTGCTCGATCCTATCGACGGAACGCAATCATTTATTCATGGCGTGCCTTTCTACACGACCCTTATTGGAGTTCTCGTGAATAACAAACCTGAAGTCGGTGTAGTTTATGCACCGGCTCTCGGTGAAATGGCCTCTGCTGCCATCGGCTTTGGTGCTGCGCTGAATGGCAACCCTATGAAAATTCGCACATGCGACGCCCTTGAAAAAGCCACATTTTTATCGACTGATGTTACTACATATAACGAACATGGACATGAGGCTGCGTTAAAACAGCTTCTTGAAAAATGCAGGATACACAGAACCTGGGGTGACGCTTACGGACATATGATGGTTGCTTCCGGCAGGGCCGACTTCATGATAGATCCCATTCTGAACATCTGGGACGCAGCTGCTCTCTTACCGATTGTAAAAGAGGCCGGCGGATCATTTTCCGATTTATCTGGTAATGAGACTATACAATCCGGAAGCGCTCTTTCAACTTCTTACGAATTGAAAAATGCCATACTTAACCATTTCAAACCTTTTGTTTAGAATGAAAATATCAAAATTATCTATTCTATTTGTTGTCCTTTCATTTTTGATGACTGGCAACTCTTATGCTCAAAACTGGGATTATGAACTCTATCCACGGGCAGATATTGAGCTCATCCATCTGGATGCAGAGATAAAAATTGAATCAGACGGCCGGATAGAGGGCGATATTATGTATACCGCAACGCTCAAAAACAGCTTTGCAGATACCATTTTCTTTGATGCAGCCAGCCTTGATATTCAGTCTGTAACGCTAAATGGGAGTGTGGCAGATTTTATAGTACAGGATTTAAAACTCATCATCATACCGGATGAACCGTTTCCAAGAGATGCCGAAATTCAGATTGGCATTAATTACGAAGGATTTCCCTCATTTGGAATACACCAATCTGCTACAGGCACCATCTGGACATCTCTGCTTCCGCTCACCACAAGGCATTGGCTTCCGATCATTGATAGCCCCAGAACTCAACTCCTAACAGATCTTATTATCACACATCCCGCCGGAACCACTGTAGCTTCAAATGGCAGAAAAGGAGTCTCTGAGGTGATTGACACCGAATACGAGCAAACATCATTCAGCACGGAAAATCGGGTTTCAGCCTCATCTCTTGGCTGGGCACTGTTTAATGACGTACAGACCGTTTCAACAGTAACCTCTGAAAGCGTGAGAAACAGTTACAGCATTTTTTCGAGGCGTTCTGACCCACAGCTTTATGTCTATACCGAAACCGGTCAAAATCCGGAAGAATTTCTTTTGACAGCTGCAGCAGTATACAATCGGGTCATCGATGAGATGGATATGGAGATTCCGTACGGTGATTTACAGATCATGATACTCGAAGATGACTTTCTTGAGACGAAACAGACAGGAGAGGGTCTGCTCTTTGTCTACGAAAATAAAGGGAGTATCAAAGCTCAAATAGAACGTGGAATTGTCGCAATGTTTTCTGAATCGGTGATTAAGTCACCATCATGGTCAGATTCAGATGCTGCACGTATTGCAGAAGCCTTTCTGTTGAGCCAGTTTGACGTTGACTTAACGGGTGACGAAAAACGGACATTTGACCCATACAATATCTATTTGGCTCAAAATGGCTTGAAGTGGCAGCATTTTTTGACGCAGGAAGCTCCTGATGCGTTTGTCGAAGGGGTAGAAATTATGTTTAATAAGCGATCACTGGAGACACCTCAAATTTTTGGCTGGAGTAAATTTTCTGATATGATTTATGATGTAACGGGTAGAGCCTGGGCAGAAGGATTTGAACCGCAGGTACCTGAACCTGAAGCTGAAGATACGACCTATTCATACAGAGCGGTAATCGAATGGGAAGAGGGAAGTACTACTGCGGAAATCAGATTTGCAGCCGACAGTATTGCAACTGATGAACTTGTGACGGTAGAAGCCGAAGTAGTCGGGCTCAGCGAAACGCAGGTGCGCGAATTAACCTTTACAGGTGCATCTGATGGAGTTGTACTGAATGTGCCTTCCATGCTTGAAAACATAAAACTTATGGTTCGGGAAAGAAACGATGTAGTATTGAAACCTGAGAAACCCTTTTTGTTCTGGATGTATCAGCTCAGAAATGATGATGAGGAAGAGAGAAGGGCAGAGGCGGCAAGTGGTATCTCATCATACAGCGATAATCCCGATATAGAACTTCTCTTAAATGATGTGTTGAGAAGTGAGGAGTCGGATATGGTAATCGCTGAAGTGCTGAATGCAATGTCTGAAATTACTGATGGCGCATCCGGAACAGATGAACGTTTTATGCAATTTTCCGGATCTAATTATGCCATGAATATTCGGATAGCAGCTGTCGAGGCACTTTCAAATTACGGTGGCAATGAAAGGGTAATAAGCCGTTTGCAAAGCATGGTGCGCCAGGAGTCGAACGAAACATTGCAACAGAAAGCTTTGATATCAATTGGAGAAATAACTGAGCCACAGCGTTTTGCGAATATTTCGGAATCGTTTATTACACAGGGAATTGTTCCTGATCAAAGTTCATTTTTACTTAACATTCTTGCAGGAAAAGGGGCAGGAGAACGAGCTGTAGAGCTTGCGGATCGGGCTCTGAGTCAGGATTTAGCGTTTCAGGAAAAAAAAGAAGTCGTAAAATTTTTGATCTCGGTTGATCAGTCCCCCGGTAATTGGATGAACAGGCTTGCTGATTTACTGCAGAGTCCCCATCCGGGAGTCAGAATTACGGCTGCCGAGGCTATTGATAAACTATCAGTGAACGACCGCAATTCCATCATAGAGTCCGTTATGCAAAACGAATTTGACGAGCGGGTCCGCCGGGCTCTTCGCCGGGAGTAGCGGACAAATACGCCATCAAATAAAAACTACTGCTTAATCCACTTTAAAAGATCTTTGAAACCGGCCGTGGACCCATAGCTGAGAATTCCCACTTTGTAAATTTTAGCACTAAGCCACATGGTTCCGGCAAATGCCACGATCATCAATACAATTGATAATCCAATTTGCCAAAAAGGCACTTCAGTGATTGCTATACGTGTTATCATGAGAATGGGTGAAAAGAAAGGCACCATCGAGCTGATTACAGAGAGCATGCTATCGGGGCTTCTCCAGGCGTGGAGCATGATAAAATAGGCCACAAAGATGGGGGCTGCTACGGGGAGCATCAGCTGTTGGGTATCGGTATCGGAATCTGAAGCTGACCCAATCGCGGCAAACAGAGAACTATAGAGTGCGTAGCCAAGAATCAGGAAGATGATAAAATAAATAAACAGCGATGTCTCCAGTGTTGGGAAATCCAGAAAAGCAGGAAGCTCTACCTGCGCTTCGGTCATTTCAGAGCCCATCGCTTCAGAGGGATTCTCCATAAACGATGCAGCAATAGGGCCCGCCAGCGTTGAAAGGCCAAAAAAGGCGATCATCCAGATCCCGAACTGTGTAACGGCAAGCAAGCCAACACCAGCCATTTTACCCGTCAGGAGCTCTATAGGCCGAACAGATGATGCAATCACTTCAATAATCCGGTTTGTCTTTTCCTCAATAACTCCCCTGGTTACATAGCCTCCATAGCTGAAAATTGCTCCAAAAATAATGATGCCCATCACCATGCCAACTGCGGATAGAAAAAGGGTATCGTCATCTTCCTCTTCACCTTCTGCGGTAAGCCTTCTTGAGTCCAAACCAATAGAAGAATCATAAATTTGCTGTATCTCATCGGATACGTCTGCTCGTTTTAGCCGTTCTTCACGAACTACTTCACGAATATCAGATCGGACGGAGGTAAGTAGCTGTATTCCTCCGCTTCCGCTGTAGATAAGTTCAAGATCTTTTTCATTGACAATATTTTCTTCAGAGAAAATGATGTACCCTGTAATAGACTCTGCCTGCACCATGCTTCTGAGTGAATCTACAGAAAGCATTGAAAAGTCACTGTAGCGTTCGGGATTCATCTCTGAAAGGGCAGGGGCAATAGAGGCTGTCTCATCCTTAATACCGATTTCAAAGGAAGTATCACTTTCCCAAACGCTGATAAATACAATGACTCCGAGAAATGCAGCAAAACCAACCGGTACCAATATCGTTGCCCAGATAAATCCTTTACTTCGAACCCGGGTGATATATTCACGTTTTAAAACCAGGTAAATTTGTCTCCAGCTCATCAGGCTAATACCTCTTTATTTTTGATGTTATCTTCACCAACAGTGGATATAAAAATTTCATTTAAGGAAGGTTCAACCAGTTGGAACTTATGAATTTCTGAAGCGTTCATTGCTTTCTTTAATATATTCTGATGGTTTTGTCCATCCAGCAGGCGAATTTCTGCAAAATTTGTTGAACGGTTATTAATACGAACATTTTCGAGCTCGTCCAGGAATCCGGGGTCACCCTCAAACTCAATGAGAACCGTGTTTTTTCCAAATTCTTTCTTTACCTGTCTCAGGTTACCCGTTAAAACAACTTTGCCGTTGTTGAAAAGACATATATCATCGCACATCTGTTCTACCTGTTCCATTCTGTGTGTAGAAAAAAGGATGGTTTTACCATTACTTCGCAGCTCAATGATAATCTGTTTGAGCAACTCGCTGTTAATAGGATCGAGCCCGCTAAAGGGCTCATCAAAAATATAGATGTCAGGATCGTGCACAATTGTAGCGATAAACTGTATTTTTTGGCTCATCCCTTTCGATAGTTCCCCAACTTTTTTTGAATGCCAGTCGTAAGCATCAAAACGCTTTAGCCAATATCGAATCTTATCTTTTGCATCGTGTGCAGACAACCCTTTTAGCTGAGACAAGTAAACAAGCTGTTCGCCAACTTTCATTTTTTTATAAAGCCCGCGCTCTTCGGGCATATACCCAATCATTTTCTGGGTAACCGGCCCCACGCTTTTCCCATTTATGATAATTTTGCCGCTGTCCTGTGGTAAAATATAATTTATCATCCGGATGGTTGTCGTTTTACCGGCTCCATTAGGGCCTAATAGGCCAAAAATTTTACCTTTCTCCACATTAAACGATACGTCATTAACTGCTTTTGTATCGCCGAACTGCTTTTCCAAATTTTTTACTTCAATGGTAGTCATGTGCACAGATCAAAGTTTATAAAAGTGCTTATACTTTTTATCGGTGTTGATGTTACAAATTTCTTCACTTGAATAAAAACAATTCTATAAGACTTAAATAAATGTTAAAATGATTTAAATGGCATAATTAAATCATATTTACATAAAAATAATGGCATAACAGCTGATTACAGATTGCAGGTGGTTTATACTTTTTATTACTTCTGATAGATTTATAATGTAGTATAAGATTTAATTACAGAATTGAGTTGATGAACATATTTCATATTTCTGCTGAGTGTTATCCGGTCGCTAAAGCCGGAGGACTTGGTGATGTGGTTGGAGCATTACCAAAATATTTAAACAAGACAGGCCATAAAGCCACGGTAGTTTTACCTCATTATCACAATAAGTGGCTTCAGGATGCCGAGACCGAAATACTTTTTGAAGGCCGGGCTCCTATTGGCAACGGTTCCTTTGCATACCGCGTAAGTCGATTGAAAGAACCGGATTTGGGTTTTGAACTAATTCTAATTGATATTCCCGGTCGCTTTGATCGCCCGGGTGTATATCTCGACCCATGGTCGGGGCATCCCTACTGGGATGAAAAAGAGCGAATTTTTAGTTTCCAGATTGCTGCTATGGAGTGGCTTATGGAACTTTCCGATAAACCTGATATTGTTCACTGCCACGATCACCACACCGCTCTGGTTCCATTTATGATGGCCCACAGCTTCCGCTATTCACTTTTGAGAACCATACCAACCGTTCTCACTATTCATAACGGTGAGTATCAGGGGCGGTACGATATGGGGAGTGCTTCGTTACTTCCTGAGTTTGACCCTGATAAATCCGGTTTACTTGACTGGGACGGACAATTAAATGCTCTTGCAACAGGTATAAAAACGGCGTGGAAAGTATCAACCGTTTCTGAAGGATATCTTTATGAATTGCAGGAGTACTGCCACGGACTCGAAATTTTGCTCCGTGAGGAGCAGGGGAAATCGGTTGGGATTTTAAACGGTATCGATACGGAAGTGTGGGACCCTTCCACAGATGAGTTTCTGCACGAAAATTATGCACTTCATAAGTACAAAGTGGGGAAAGAGAGGAACAAAAATGAGTTGCTTCGCCTGTTTAACCTGACAGATGGGCGTCCGCTGATATCTTTCATTGGCAGGCTTGTGCGTGAGAAAGGGGCTGATTTACTTCCCGACCTGATAAAAAAATGCCATGCAGAAAATATTGAAGCCTCTTTTTTGATATTAGGAACAGGAGATCCCGGCCTTCACGAGAAATTTGAAAAGCTTGAGGACCATTATACAGGTTATTTCGATTCCCGTCTGGAATATAATGAAGGGCTTGCCCATCAGATCTATGCAGGCAGCGACTACCTGATAATGCCATCGAGAGTGGAGCCGTGTGGGTTGAATCAGCTTTACTCAATGAGATATGGAACAATTCCTATTGTCCGCAACATTGGCGGATTAGCCGATACCGTTAAAGATATTTCAAAACAGGGTGGTTACGGGATCGTATTTGAGAATTTTAATCTCGATGAAGCCGCAGAAGCGGTTAAACGATCTGTAGAGTTGTTTAACCGGGAGAAAGAGTTCAATAAAAATCGCAGAAGAATTATGCAGATCGATTTTTCCTGGGAAAAAGCGGCCAAAAATTACGTTAAAATGTATAAATCAATGAAATAAACGGAAGAACATTATGGAAAATAAAACAATCGCTATCATTTTAGGAGGGGGGAGGGGAACACGTCTCGACCCATTAACGCGCCACAGAAGTAAGCCGGCTGTTCCAATTGCAGGAAAATATCGGCTTGTTGATATACCCATTTCAAACTGTCTTAACTCTTATATCAGAAAGATATTTGTTTTAACTCAGTTCAACTCAGCTTCTTTAAACAGACATATCAAAAATACCTACAATTTCGACCTGTTCTCACATGGCTTTGTTGATATTTTAGCTGCAGAACAGACTCCAAAAAGCACAAACTGGTTCCAGGGTACGGCAGATGCTGTACGTCAATCGCTGCATCATCTATCGAATTATGAGTATGAGCACGTTTTAATTTTATCGGGTGATCAGCTTTACCAGATGGATTACCGTAAACTTCTAAAAGTGCACAAAGAGGATGGAGCCGACATCACCGTAGCAACAATCCCTGTAAATGCACATGATGCTACCGGATTTGGTATCATGAAGACCAAAGATGATGGGCTTATAGAGAGTTTTGTCGAAAAGCCGTCTGCAGAGGAGTTGACAAAATGGAGTTCAGAGACATCTGAAGAGATGCAGGCACAGGGGCGTAACTACCTGGCTTCTATGGGCATCTATGTATTCAGCAAAAATACTCTGCTCAGGCTCTTTGAGGAGAATCCGGATGCCACAGATTTTGGAAAAGAAATTATCCCTAAAGCGATAGAAGACGATTCAAAAGTATCCAGCTATTCTTTTACAGGATACTGGGAAGATATCGGAACCATAGGATCGTTTTTTGAGTCAAATCTCGATCTTTGTGAAACGGTGCCAAATTTTAACCTCTACGACAATGAACAGGTTATATATACAAGGGCCCGATATTTACCTGCGTCTAAGCTCACGGGCACAAACCTGGAGCGCACGCTTGTAGCAGAGGGGTGTATCATTGAGGCGAGTAGAATTGAACGTTCTGTCATCGGAATTCGATCAAGAATTGGAAGAGGTACAACAGTGGAATCGTCTATTGTAATGGGTAACGATCACTTTGCCACCGACGAAGATTTCGAAAATCAGAATAGAGAACAGCCGCTTATGGGAATTGGCAGGCGCTGTTTCATAAGCCGGGCAATTATCGATAAAAATGTTCGGATAGGTGATGATGTAAAAATTACCGGTGGGGATCATCTCGAAGATGGAGAGTATGAAAAGCATTCGGTAGTCGATGGAATTGTTATCATCCAAAAAGGACAGGTTATTCCAAATGGCTACAACATTTAAACACCGATCATAGAAGGATCTGATATAAAGACTCCGCCTTGAGAAAGGGCGGAGTCTTTTTTTATCAGAATTCGTCTCTTGCTACGTTTTAATTTAAAAGTGGTGAAATCATGAGCCGGCTCAATCTGATATTAATATTATGCAGTGTACTCATATTTTGTCCGTCCTGTTTATTAAATAGCAGCGATGATGGAAATGACCCCGGTGAGCCGTTCATTACCGGTACGGTTACCGATATTGATAACCAAAGAGTGCTGGTTGAAGAGAATCCTGATGTAAATGGTCCGCTGGAAAATGGAGGCAACAAAATCTGGCTTTCGATGAGTGATGACACCTCTATTTACAGAAGCAATAACTTTGAACTGGTTAAGTGTGACTTCTCATGTCTGGAGATTAATAACATTGTAAGTGCATGGGTAACCGGTGCAGTTGCGGAGTCGTACCCTCTCCAGGGTACTGCAAGCAGAATTGTGATTACGGGGGAGCAGTCGGACAGGTAGATAATAAAAAACCTTCAACTCTTTAGAGAATAGAAGGTTTTTTAATTTATGTAGCTCAATCAGAGCATATTTTTTAGCGTAATACCAATCTCTGCAGGGCTCTCTGCAACCGTGACTCCGGCATCTTTAAGAGCTTTCTTCTTATCAGCAGCTGTACCTTTGCCGCCTGAAATTATCGCACCTGCGTGTCCCATTCTGCGTCCGGGAGGAGCTGTGCTGCCGGCAATAAACGCCACAACCGGTTTGCTTACGTTCTCTTTGATATAGGCGGCCGCTTCTTCTTCAGCCGATCCGCCGATTTCACCAATCAGAACAATGGCTTCCGTATCGGGGTCTTCTTCAAAAAGTTTCACAGCGTCTGTGTGGGTAGTGCCAATTACAGGGTCACCACCAATGCCAATTGCGGTGCTTTGGCCAAGTCCGGCTTTTGTAAGTTGGTCAACCGCTTCGTATGTAAGAGTACCAGATCGTGAAATCAGGCCTATATTGCCGGGCCTGAAAATCATAGCCGGCATAATGCCAACCTTGGCTTCACCCGGTGTAATAACACCGGGACAGTTTGGCCCAACAAGCGTTGCACCATGGCTTTTACAAACCTGTTTCGCTTTAACCATATCCTGTACCGGAATTCCCTCCGTGATGCAAATAATAACTTTAATACCTGCAAGGGCAGATTCAATAATGGCATCGGCTGCAAACGGTGGGGGTACAAATATTACTGAGGTATTGGCCCCTTCCTTGGTTACTGAATCGGCTACGGTGTTAAATACAGGCCTATTCAGATGGGTTTGACCCCCTTTGCCGGGGGTTACACCACCCACAACATTGGTTCCATACTCCATCATCTGTTCTGCGTGAAAACTTCCTTCGCTGCCGGTAAATCCTTGAACAATTAACCGGGTATCATTACCAACTAATACACTCATTTTCAGGTATAATTAATTACTGATTTTGTTTCTGAAATTTCGATTGAATATACCATCATTGCTACTGATTGCCAAAGAGAAAGACAACTGCCTATCAACAGATAGCTAAAACTGAATAAGAGGAAAAATGATATAAATACGAACTTAAAGTTCTCTGATTCTGATATTTTTAAAGTAGACTTTACTCTCCGGGTCATGGCCCTGAAGGGCAACGGTTCCGTAAGATAGCCGTCGACCTGCCCGTTCTTCGCGAACTACATTTTCTGGTTCAGTGTAGTTTACAACTTCATTACCATCTACTGTAATAGTTATGTGATCTCCATCCACTTTTACATTCATTGTGAACCACTCATTATCCTCTGCAATCTGATCGGTTATGTCGTTTACCCCATAGAGGCTTCCGGTTCGCCGCGGATCATTTGGATAAGTGTTGTTGATTTGAGCTTCATACCCCTTATCCGGCCAACCCGTTTCCTGGTATGTTGTATGGAAATAGATTCCCGAGTTTGCCCCTTCCATTGTTTTAATATCGATTGAGAATTCGAAATCAGTGAATGAAGCCTCTCCATCTTCTCCAATGTAGAAAAGGTGAGAACGGTCTCCATAGGTCACAATCATGTTATCTTCCACGAAAAATGATTCGGGGTTTTCGCTGGCTTTCCATCCATTAAGAGTTTCACCGTCAAAAAGGTTTATCCATTCATCTGAGACATCTTGTGCGAGAGTTAAAGGCGGAATTGCATTAACAGAAAAAAGCAGCAGGATAGTAATGATGAGAGTTTTCATAAAGCAGTTCATTGGATTCAGTATTTAAATTTCCATCAATTAGGAGATGGGTCAGGTAATTCCAAATACAGAAATTATATTGGAAAGGTAGACATTTCACTGATTATAAGTATTTGTACGGCAAACTAATATCAATATTAAATGTAAAAATAGTTATCTCTGTGAAAAGCTATACAGAGGATATCCTGACTATAAATTGACTCGTCTATTTCCCACTGATTCTTTTATGCAGGATGCTTTTTTTGTATCATTTCATCATGATATCAGATGATAAAAAAGAGGAAATTCGGGCAACAGCCGACATCGTTGAAGTTGTGGGTGATTATGTAAAACTAAAGAAGTCTGGCAGCGGTTTTATGGGGCTTTGCCCGTTTCATAACGAAAAAACTCCCTCTTTTCACGTTACTCCCCGACTAGGTATCTATAAATGCTTTGGCTGTGGCGAAAGTGGTGATGTGTTTAATTTTGTAATGCAGATGGAAGGTATCAGCTTTCCGGAGTCACTGAGGACACTCGCAGAAAGATATGGGATTGACATTCCTGATGATGATGACAGAGATGAAGAGCAAACTCAGAAAAAAGAGGGCATTTATTATGCACTGAAATTTGCCGGGCTATTCTACCATACACAGCTCCATGAATCGGAGGAAGCCGATAAGGCCCGTATTTACCTTGACAAACGAGGGTATGGAAAGAAAATACAGCGCTCCTTTGGCCTGGGTTACGCACCTACAAACAATTTGCTGCTGAAGGCTGCTCAAAAAGAGGGTATTAAAGAGGAATATCTTGCTGAAGCTGATCTTATAAAGCCCAGCAACAGGGGAGATGGATTTTATGATACATTTCGAGACAGGCTTATTTTTCCAATTTTTAATCCTTCCGGTAAAGTAATTGCTTTTGCCGGACGGATATTGAATGAAAACAAGAAGTCGGCAAAGTATATCAACTCCGCTCAAACACCCGTTTATAACAAAAGCGAGGTGGTATTTGGCGTGAATTTTGCAAAAAATGAGATTCGCAAAGAGGAAGAAGTAATTTTAGTAGAAGGATATACCGACGTTATCACAATGAATATGTATGGAATTAAAAACGTTGTGGCTTCGAGCGGAACCTCTTTGACAAATGGACAGATCAGGATATTACAGAGGTATGGTAATCGCATAATCATGATTTACGATGCCGACAGTGCCGGTCAGGCTGCAATGCAGCGAGGAATGAATATCGCCCTGGAAGAGGGAATGGAGGTACAGCTGATGGAGCTCCCAGATGGTGAAGATCCCGATTCGTTCGTTAAGCAGTTTGGAAAAGAGTCATTCCTCGATTATAAGCAGAAACATGCCGAGGATTTTGTATCGTTTTCCATTCAGAAAGCAGAAAAAGAGGGTAAAATGGAAAATGCTGCAGGACGCTCAGCAGCCATTAAAAAAATACTCGAAAGCATTGCATTAATTCCGAACGAACTCGACCGCCAGTTTTATGTTCAGGATCTGCATCAAAAAACGCAGGTCTACAGAAAAGGGTCAGACCGCGAACTTTTTAACCAGCTTGACATCATACTGGCTGAAAAAAAGAGGCAGGATCGTTTCCGATCTGCCCGGGAAAACCGGATGGAGAACAGGGCATCAGCAAATCCGCAGCAAACTGGAAGGCCTGAGGATACGCGTTCCCTTTCCAGCCCTTCTCAAAAAGCTGTAAAGAGACCCAATTACGAACTGGAAATTATTCGCCTCATGCTTGAATATGGACCAAGCATGAGGCAGTTTATCGGGCATAATATTGGTGAAGATCATTTTACAGATGCGGATATTCGTTTATTCTATACGGATATTATTCAACGGCATATCGATGAAAAAGAGATTAGTATTGATCACTACATGAACCGGGAAAAGCCGTTTCCCTCGCTTCTTAGCGACGTGATAATGGAGAGGTACTCAGTAAGTATAGAGCTCGCAAAAAAAACGGGGGGAGTTTTTAAAAAAGACAGAAACCCGGTTTTAACGGCTAAATCGGCTATGAAGCCACTCCGGTTAAGTTATTGTGAAAGTAAGAGAAAGGATATTGCCAATAACATTAAAAATGCAGAAGATGATAAACGGCAAAAACTGTATGAAGCTATTACAAAACTTCAGAAAGAGATCTCCCGAATTCAGAAAACACCATCTGATGAGCTATTCGATGATCCTGATTTTATAAAAAAGAATGACTCTATGGGTAAGGGAACCTTTGAGTATACCATGAAAACGCGTGACAATTAATTTATGCAAAGAGATCTAAAAATTGCCAGAAAAGCAGCCTGGGAAGGAGTAAGGGTAGTAAAAGAGTTTAAAAATGATGGGTTTGAAGTAAGACAGAAGGGATTTCACGATCTGATTACCGACGCCGATATCGCAGCCGAAAAGGCAATCTTAAGCGTTATCACTGCAGCCTTTCCCGAGGATGATATTTTAGCAGAGGAGTCGGCCAGCTATAACTCACTTACCGATAACCGAACCTGGATTATTGATCCAATTGACGGAACAACTAATTTTGCCCACGATTTTCCAGTTTATTGTGTTTCTGTCGCACTTTGGGAGAATCAGCAGCCGAAAGTGGGTGTGGTTATTGAGGTGTCGCGGGACGAAGAGTTCACGGCTGTTGCAGGAGAAGGGGCCTGGCTGAACGGTAAGGCTATCCACGTTTCAAATACAGAAAAACCGCGTGATGGTTTTGTTGGAACCGGATTCCCCTATGATGATCTCTCATTGGTTGATTCCTACCTCGGCCTGTTTAAAATCTTGATGAAGGAGTTACAGGGAATACGCAGGCCGGGTTCTGCGGCGTTCGATTTATGCTGTGTTGCCTGTGGCAGGTTTGATGGATTTTACGAATACTCCCTTCACATTTGGGACCTGGCTGCGGCTGCCCTTATCATAAAAGAGGCCGGTGGAGTAATTACAGACTGGAATGGTGGTGATGGATGGCCGTTTGGACAGCGTATCATTGCCGGAAATGAACATCTGCATCATTATTTACTAAAAATGATTGAGAATCATATTCCGGATAAAGAGAGAGAAAATGTAGCCTGATTACAGGCTATGGTTTAAAAATTTGTGAATAAGATATTCTATGTTGCACTGCTCTTTTTCTTTGTTTAGATTTGATCTAAATTAAAACCATAAGACAGATTTCACAGAAACTTTTAAAAAGAAAAGGAATGAAACGGTATTCTTTATTACTTACGCTATTGGTATTTATATTAGGGGCTTGCTCATCAGAAACAGAAGAAGTAAATGTTTACTCTTCAAGGCATTACGATACAGACCTGGAACTTTACGAGAAGTTTACTGAAGAAACCGGAATCGAAGTAAATCTGATTGAAGGTTCCAGCGACGAATTGATAGAACGAATTTTGAATGAAGGTATAAACAGTCCGGCAGATGTGGTGATTACAGTAGACGCAGGACGTTTATGGCGGGCGAAAGAAGCCGATATTTTGCAGCCACATAACTCTGATTTTCTTGAGGAGACAGTACCTGATGAACTACAGGACCTGGACGACCATTGGATAGGGCTATCACAGCGTGTGAGAGCGATTATTTATAATAAGGAGGCCGTTGACGAAAGCGAACTAGCTGGTTACCTGGACCTTGAAGATGAAAAATGGGCTGACAGAATTTGTATTCGGTCGTCAAACAATATTTACAACCAGTCACTGGTCGCTTCACTTATAGAAACGCATGGAGAGAGCCGAACTGAGGAGTGGGCAGAATCTCTGGTATCGAATTTTGCCAGAGATCCGCAGGGGGGTGATACCGATCAAATTCGGGCCGCTGCTGCGGGTCTATGTGACTTAGCCGTTGCCAACCACTACTACCTTGCCAGGCTCATGCAATCAGACAGTGAAGAGGATCAGGAAGTGGCTAATGCCGTGCAGATCTATTTTCCACCGGCTGAATATGGTGGCGCTCATGTTAACATCAGCGGTGCCGGAATTGCTGCAAATTCTCCAAATCGTGAGAATGCGATCCGGTTTGTGGAATTTCTTGCAACCGAAGAAGCCCAGGAACTCTATGCAGTTGGCAATAATGAATTTCCGATCGTTGATATTGAGCTTCCCGAGGCGCTGGATTCGATGGGGAATTTTGAAAGCGATGCAGTAAATGTTACGTCATATGGAGTAAATAATCCGCTTGCGATTCGCCTGATGGATCGAGTTGGGTGGAAATAATCGATGATATACACTGCTGAAATTTGATTGCATAGAGAATATCCTAATGATATCTTGATTGAACGGGCTGCACCACTTACGTGCAGCCTTTCTTATTTCCGGCAATTTGTTCACCATTTATGCGGTTAGATCCCAAATATTTCAACGTTTTTATTGGCATAATTGCAATTATATCTGTTCTTGCAATTTTTTATAGTACCATCCGATATTCTCAAAATCAGGTTCTTAATTTTGAGGAAAATATCGCTGATGTTCGTCTTGATACCCTTGTTTTTAAATCCTATTCAGCACCTGATTCATTACGCCTTACAGATTTTGTGAACGGCCCCGTTATTATACACTTCTGGTCTACATGGTCGTCAAAATCAAAAGATGTAAACGAGTTTTTAAACCGCTTCAAAACAGAGAATCAAAATATTACCGTGATTGCCGCAGTTGTTCGGGATGATGAGGACATGGTGCGCAACTATATTAATAATCAATCGTTTTCGTTCCATTTTGTAGAAGGAACTGAATTCTATCAAAAGTTATTGGTTCCGGGAATGCCCGCGCAAATACTTATTGGAAGGGGGAATGAACTGTTTGATACTCATATTGGAGATGATACACGAATGCTTGAGGCCCAGTTAACAGAACTTTTAAACAGCAAGGAACGGTGAGATGTTTGTATCGCTGAACGGGGAGTTAATTAAGAAGGAGATGGCCGCAGTATCGGCATTTCATAGCGGTTTATATTATGGAACCGGCTGTTTTGAAACGATAAGAGCTGAATCAGGTAAACTACTCTTTTTTGATGAGCACTATAACCGGTTAATAGCAGGGCTCAAATATCTCGGTGCAAAAGAGACTGATTTTCCTGATCATCAGACATTGCTAAATAATTCTAAAGAGTTGCTAAGCCTAAATGGTGTTGAAGAAGGGTTATCTAAAGTCCGGATTCAGTGCACAATCGCTGAAAAAAAAGGCTACGAAATAGATGACGACTCCACGTTTTACACATTAATTGCCTCCGATAAATATCAAATTAGTGACAAACCCAAAGTTTTAACCGTTGCTAAAACGCGGGTTATCCCTCAAGGCAGCAGGCCACCAGCACTAAAGTTGTGCAATATGCTTCACTACAGAAATGCATTCAGGGAAGCAATAGATGTAGGTGCAGATGATGCCGTAATGCTAACAATCAATGGATATGTATCAGAAACATCTATTGCCAACCTTTTTTGGAAATCGGGAAACAGAATTTTTACACCATCAGCAAAGTGCGATTGTTTACCCGGAATTACACGTAATAATGTTATAAAGTCGATCCAAACATACTCTGGATACAAGCTGACAGAAGGTGAATTTGAATTGAAAACCCTGTTAGAGGCCGATTCTGTATGGGTAGCCAGTAGTTTGGTCGAAGTTCACCCCGTGGAGCGTATCAATCAGCATGATTTTGTGATTGATGACGATCTCACAACCCATTTGTTAAATAACTATCGCTCCGTAAAAAAAGCATTTTAGCATTCCATGAACAAAAACGATCAGCTATTAGCCGATATCGAGCAAAAGCTCAGCACAATTCCGATGTTCAGCAAGAAGGGAGCAGGGGCAGCAAATTTTGATCTTTCTGGAATGCGGCGATTTTGCAACTTAATGGGGAATCCTCAAAATAACTTTCCATCCGTTCACGTTGCCGGCACGAATGGAAAAGGAACTACCTGCAGAATGCTTGCGTCGATCTACCATGAAGCAGGTTACAGGGTTGGTTTATATACATCACCCCACCTGTCTGATGTGAGAGAACGGTTTCTTGTAGATGGGAATATGATTGATCCATCTGAGCTAAATGTTTTCCTTGATGCGTACTGGAGGATCATAAAGGAGCAGAAATTTACCTATTTTGAAATCACGACGGCGATAGCCTTTTGGTATTTTTCGCGCTCAAATGTAGATATTGCTATTATTGAAACCGGGCTCGGCGGGCGCCTGGATGCAACAAATGTAATTCACCCATATGCCTCGGTAATTACATCAATTGGCCTGGATCATACTGATATATTAGGAAATACGATTGCCGAAATTGCGAAAGAGAAAGCAGGAATTATCAAAAAAAATGTACCTGTAGTTGCAGGTAGTTTGCCTGCGGAGGCCGTTCAGGTTACTAAAGCTGTAGCAGACAAGGAAAATGCACCTTATTACCAGGCTGATTCTATTTTGGAGTCATTTCAAAATAATACATTAAAAATAACATCAAGCGCAGGCGAAATTGTTGACCTGATAATACATAGTGGTAAGCAGACAGATGCCAAGAATGCATTAGCAGCTATAACAGTAACGAATATCTTACAAACGCATTTTCCGGTTATTCCCGAAGCTGTGAAAAACGGAGTAGAAAATGTCAATCAACATTACCCGGGAAAAGGGGTATTTTATCGTCTTTCAGAAAATAAATCCTGGTATTTTGATGGTGCTCACAACCGCGATTCTGTCCAAGAGCTTACGGATCATTTGATTCGAATGGCTACACCTGAACAGTGGACAGTTGTACTTAGTTTTATGTCTGACAAACTTAATGCTGATATTGCTCACTACTGGAATCAGTTTTCCAATATTTGGCTATACTCTCAGAGTTCCGAAAGAGCTGCCTCGATAGAACAAATGAAGGAGTATTTTCCTCAATCCCGTGTCCTAAATCTCTCAGATAAAAATGGTTTGCCAGAATTTAAAACGGAATTAGTAATTTTTAGCGGAAGTTTTTACTTTTACAGCATACTAAGCGATTGGATGGGTTCCGGTACAGCTTCAGATAAATAAATCATTCCGTTCTCACAAAAAAGACCCATAGCGTACTACTCTACATCAGGGCGTCCGCTTTCTACATGAATCAAACTTAATAACAAAACGAATTATGTCGGAGAATTATACCGATCAGGATATCCAACTCGATCTGGACAAATTGCACCAAAAAAAGGTGCCAGAATTAAAAGAAATTGCAAAAAGTATAGGATTGAAAGGTATATCAGCCTTAAAAAAACAGTCCCTTATAGATCGCATCAAGGATAAGGCGCAGGAACAAAAGCAGCTAAAAGATCCCGGTAAGAGGGCTCAGGCTGTATCTGCTACTTATGGCAGTCAGGATCACATTCAAACCTACGACGACGATAAAAATAAAAACGATAATAAATCGCAGGGGAACAGGCGTAATCGTGGGGGCAATCAGAAAAAGAATAAAAAACACGTAAGTAATGTGTTACCGGAGTCTGATGCGGATAATCTGGATGATAAACTGCGCGAAATTATTCCCCAGCTGGGTAAATTTCTACTAAACGAAGGCACGCTTGAAATTCTGCCCGATGGATATGGCTTTTTACGATCCGTAAACTATAATTATAAGGCCAGTCCTGATGACATTTATGTATCTCCCTCTCAAATAAAACGTTTTCGCCTTAAACAGGGCGACTGTGTTATTGGAATTATTCGTCCGCCTAAAGTGGGTGAACGCTACTTTGCGCTTCTTCGCGTGGAGGGTGTGAATGGGAAAATTCCGCGGGATATGGATAACAGGGAAGACTTTGAAGATCTGTTGCCAATTTATCCGGAATCACGATTTATTCTTGAAAATAATTTTTCAGAATACTCCACGCGTATAATGGATCTCTTCACACCCATTGGAAAAGGGCAGAGAGGCCTTATTGTTGCCCAGCCAAAAACGGGTAAAACAACGATTCTAAGAAATATTGCCAATGCCGTAAGTAAAAATCATCCCGAGACGAAAATCATCATTTTACTGGTTGACGAACGCCCCGAAGAGGTTACCGAAATGCAGCGAACAGTCGAAAAAGCTGAAGTGGTTGCGTCTACATTTGATGAAAAGCCGGAAAACCACGTTGGGCTATCTGAGATCGTTTTTGAGAAGGCAAAACGCCTTGTAGAAAGCGGCCACGATGTTCTGCTTCTCATGGACTCCATTACACGCCTTGCAAGAGCTTATAACGTAGCAGCCGGCAATTCAGGGCGAACCATGAGCGGTGGTGTGGATTCTGAGGCGCTTAAGGAGCCCAGACAGCTCTTCAGCTCTGCCAGAAATATAGAGGGCGGTGGTAGTTTAACCATTATTGCAACGGCCCTTGTAGATACCGGTTCGCGAATGGACGATGTTATTTTTGAAGAGTTTAAAGGAACTGGTAACATGGAGCTTGTTCTCGACCGAAGGCTCTCTGAACGACGTATCTTTCCCTCTATAGATGTATTCAAGAGTGGAACACGGAGAGAGGAGCTGATTGTTTCTGATGAAGAGAGAGAGAAAGTGGTGCTGCTCAGGCGATACCTGAACAATCACAACGCCATGGAAGCGATGGAGTTTCTTTTAGATAAAATGAAAGGAACCAGATCCAATGAAAATTTTCTGCTCTCGATGAACAAGTAGCAGTAGTATGAGTGAAATTATCATCTCCACATTGAAGATTTGTCTGCCTGTTTATTTATCCAGGATAATGTATTGGCGGTCTTTATCTTTCGACAGTCTTCCCGATTTCCTGTAAAGGGAGTGATAGAAGAATAGGTGTGCTTTTTCTCGTAATGCTTCACGAAGCAGAACGGTTTTCATCTTTTTGGCAGTAATCGGATTTTCATCCATCATTTTCATGGGGTAATGATTAAGGTGGTACTCCGTAGGAATTAAATCTCCAAGAAAGTAAGCGGTATCAGACTGGCTATATAGTTTTACGATTAAATGACCCGGCGTGTGTCCTGCAGACTTAAGTAGGGTAACACCGTTCTGAATAACTGTTTGTTCACGGTCAATGAATTCAAAACGGTTGTCCGCTGCAAGCCTGTAAATTTCATCAAGCCTGTAATCGGCGCCTGCCTGGTTTGTTTTTTTGTTATTTTCTGCAAGAGCATAGTTCCACTCATCCCGGTGAAGAAGATATTTGGCATTTGGGAATGTTGGAGTAGTGTTTAAAGAGTTGGATACGAAAGTAGATCCTGCTGAATGATCGTAATGCAGGTGTGATAGAATCACAAGATCAATGTCTTCAGGAACCAAACCAAAAACGTCGAGATTGGTTTTTACGTTCGATGTGTTTCTGTGAGAACTTTTGTGATCAAGCCCCCACCCAATACCCGGATCAATCACAATATTCATTTTCGGCGTTTGTACTAGAAGAGGGTCTATGCCAAGTGCACTTGAGTGCCGACCAAGTGAGGGATCTGTTTCCGGTTCATTAAGCCGTGCGGGATCCATTTTAACAAACGAGCCATCTCTGAATAGTTCAAAAAAACCTTCGCTCAATTGTTCGACTACGAAATCACCAAGAATCATGAAACTGTTGGTTTATTTTTTGTCATTATAAAAGAAATGCTGCCCGTTAATGAGCAGCATTTTTGATTTAAAAGTATCCTGTAATATTTATTGGCTTATTCCACGTCGAACTTTCCGGGCAGAAGCATCCAGTTTTGGCCTGATGGACGGTTAAGTATTTCACGGAAAGAAGCCGACTCCTTCATCATGTCTGATGGTATCCAGCTGCTAAGCATCGCATGCACTCTCGTTTCAGCCGAACCGAATAGAGACGTAAAAAAGTCTTCGCTCTTGGGATAGGTTTCAACCTGGTAATCTTCAATACCCGCTTTTTCGGCAGCAACTGCAATGGCATCGTCAAGGTCCCCAAGAATATCAACTAATCCAACTTCATGTGCATCAACACCTGTAAATACCCTGCCCTGTGCATGCTCGTGAACTTCGTCACGGGTCATTCCGCGACCTTCTGCCACACGGTTCAAAAAGGTTTCGTAGCCAGATTCAACATTCTGCTGAATCACATTGCGTTCTGCAAGGGTAAATGGCCTCGTGAGATCGAATAGATCAGCATATTCATGAGTTGTCATGGTTTCCGTTAAAATTCCGATGTTCTCATTCAATAATTCTTCAGAATTAAAGAGCAGGTTGAAAATTCCAATGGATCCTGTAATTGTATTTTTAGAGGCAAGGACTGTATCCGCTCCCATTGCCATGTAATACCCACCTGATGCTGCTACAGAGCCCATAGACGCTATCACAGGGACCTTTTCAGATGCTTCTTTAATAGAATTCCAGATCAAATCGGACGATGTTGCAGAGCCTCCTGGACTGTTTATATGAATCACAATAGCTTTTGTATTATCGTCTTCGAGTGCATTATCAAGCTGCTTCTTGACGCTTGCAGGCGTAATTCCCTGGTTGTTACCAAATGGTGAATCAGGGAGGTTGGGGAGAATCATGCCTGAGGTGTAAATAACCGCTATTCTATCCGTAGCATCCGAGGTTTCAAGGCCTGCACTTTCATTCGTTACTTTTGAATAGCGCGAATATGAAACGGTTTTAAGTTCATCATCTTCTTCCAGGCCAATACGGCTTTTTATGATCCTTTCAACATCGCTTTCGAAGGCAATTGCATCAAGCAGACCATTTTCTACAGCATAATTTACCCTGTCAATGGGTGGTGTATTTAGCATATTGTTCACTTCCTCAGCTGTCGTATTCAGTTTCTTCGTTACGGCAGTGACATATGTGGACATGGCTGCATCCATAATCATTCTGGTTTGCATTCTGCTTTCCGGTGAACTTTCTTCACTTGTAAAAGGCTCAACTGCCGACTTAAATTTGCCCACACGAAAGATTTCGGGCTCAATACCAATTTTGTCGAGCATCGGCTTATAAAACGTAAACTGGCTTACAAATCCGTCAAACTCAAAATTGGTAACAGGTGGAGAGAATACGCTATCGGCAAGGGTAGCGAGGTAGTATGCTTTTTCATTGAAACCGATATCATCGGTACTAAAATAGAGGGGTTTATCGGTGCTGTTTTTGAAATTTTCAAAATACTTGTAGGCTGACTGCATGTTTGCCCAGGAAGCATTTACAAAATTTGTCTCAACCCATACAGCAGATATATTTTCGTCTACAGCAGCTTTTTCCAGGTTATTTTTAAGTGTTTCAAGAGAAACAGGAACGTTTGCGCCTCCGGAAATGAGTTCATCAAAGGGATCGACCGAAGCCCGGGCAGGAATATCTCCCATAAGATCAAATTTTAAAACCGAATTTGTACGAATGTATGGCTCTGTTTCTGAAGAGGAGCTGAACAGGGCAATGATAAAAACCAGAAAAAGTAAAAATAGAGCGACAAAGGTACCAAGTACGGATGCCAAAAAAGTTTTAAAAAATTTCATTTGAAAGCTTTAGGGTTATTAAGTTTGAGTGTGAATGAGATCAGTCATGTTGTTGTTCGAGAACTTAATAAAAGATCAAATTCATTCCACAATTTTAATTGTTTACGACAGATGAAAAATTTTGATGCACTAATTATTGGGTCTGGTCATAACGGATTGGTTACTGGCTGTTATCTTGCAAAGGCCGGCTACAATGTTGGTGTTCTCGAAAAGAGAGATACAATTGGAGGAGCCGTATGTACAGAAACCATGTTTAGGTCGGATGAGAATCCAAATGGTTTTCGCATGGATGTTGGTTCCTCTGTGCACATCATGATTCATCAAACAGGAATTATTGAAGATCTGGAACTCACGGATTACGGACTTGAATATATTGAGATGGATCCCTTTATGAGTTACCCGGTTCCAACGGGCAAGGGAGTGATCCATTTTCATAAAGATCTGGACAGAACCCTGGAATCCATTGCAAGTGTAGCTCCTGAAGATGTTCAAAACTATAGAGATTTCATCGATTTTTGGGGAAGAATCAATAAAGGGGTACTTAAAGCCTTTATGGTACCTCCGACCGGGAAAAATATTTTTACCGAGATGGCTAAGGGTCAAATCCGCGATGGCTCCATGTTTAAGAAGGGTGAACAGATGGACGGTTTGCAAAAAATTCTGGGAAGTTATGGCGGAGTGGTTGAAAAATCATTTAACAGCCCCCATTTAAAAGCGGCTCTTATCTGGTTTGCAGCGCAATCGGGGCCACTGCCAGATCAATCCGCAACCGGCGACTTTGTAGGTTGGCAATCGATGCTTCATCAAAGCGGTGCCAAGCATCCTAAAGGGGGAAGCGGAATGCTAACTCAGGCTATGAAAAATCTGATAGAAGCCCATGGAGGTGAAATCATAACAGACAGTCCGGTAAAGTCTGTCCATATTGAAGATGGAGCAGCCAAAGGTGCTGTTACTGATAATGGTGAGAACTATTCCGCCAATATCGTAATTTCGAATGCGCATGTACAAACTACCATGATGAAGATGGTGGGGCGAGAGCATCTGGATGATTCACTGTTTACGAAAGTTAAGAATATAGAAGTAGGAAATGGTTTTGGAATGGTGGTTCGCTGTGCAGTATCTGAACTTCCTGATTATACTGCGGCACCGGGTGATCCGGACATTCATAACGGTATGCAACTCCTGGCGCCATCAGTATCTTATATGAACCGGGCCATTGGCGATTATAAGAAAGGAGTAGCCCCCGAAGAGCCAGCTGTTTTAGCAATGACGTTTTCAAAAATTGATCCTGAAGTTGCCAAAGATGGTAATCATACACTTTTTACCTGGGCACAATGGCATCCTTATGAACTTTCAAACGGAGAACATTGGGATAACATCCGGGAGAGAGAAGCAGATAAAATTTACTCCGTTGTTGAGCGATACGCACCGAATATGAAAGGTAAACTGATTGACCGTTATATTCAGTCGCCTCTCGATATTGAGCGTAAACACGGGCTGTTGCGTGGAAACGTGATGCATGTTGAGATGAATTTTGACCAAATGTTTATGTTTCGTCCCATACCGGAAATGAGCCGGTATGAAACTCCCATTGAAAACTTATTTTTATCGAGTGCATCGTGCCATCCGGGAGGTGGTGTTTTTGGTGCTGCAGGGTATAATGCAGCCCAGGTAATCCTAAGAAAAAAGAAAAATATATTTGGAGTAACCATTGAAGAATAACTTTCCCAATTCGTATGCAACGATTTCCAAAGAACTTTTACGTCAAAACCTTACTGTACTGAAGCATAAAGCCGGAGTGGCTAAAGCTCTGGCCGTTGTTAAATGTGATGCATACCGGCATGGGGCCAGACAGGTCTCCCGCGCTGTAAAAGAAGTGGCAGACTGGTTCGCCGTAGCAAGCGTCGACGAAGCTATTGATTTGAGAATGGGTGGGATAACCAAGCCAATTTTGGTTTTTGGCGTTCCAACCTATGAGAACGCAGCAGCTTATCAAACTCATGGCTTAACAGCGACGATTAGCCATAAAACCCATTTTTCGATTTTGATGGATGGCACTGAATATCACCTTAATTTTGATACAGGGATGGGGCGACTTGGGTTTAAACCCCGGCAGGCAGAAGAAGTTCGCGAACAGGCAGTTTTAAATCAGCGATTGATTTGCAGTGGTATCTATTCTCATCATTCGTCATCGGATGAGCCGGATTCTGATTTTGTCCGGATTCAACATGAGCGGTTTAAGGATGTACTATCCCGGTTCAGTGAAGTGCCGATTAAGCATATGAGCTGTACCGGAACAGTTGGCAATTATCCTGATCTGGATCACTTCGACATGATACGTTCGGGGATTGGTATGGTTGGCTACAATTCAAGTTCAATTCGGTTCAACTGGCTTGAGCCGGCACTTGAATGGAGATCGGGAATTGCTCAAATTCGCCCGATCAGCAAAGGAGAGGTGGTTAGCTATTCATCGACCTGGATGTGCCCTGAGGACGGCTATCTGGCCACTCTGCCTGTAGGCTATGGTGATGGTATACCCCGTTCACTCAGCAACAGGCTGAACGTTTTTATCAATCAAAAAGCATATCAGCAGGTGGGCAATATAACCATGGATTATACGATGGTTTATCTTGGAAATGATAAAGTGAATCCCGGTTCGGAAGCGGTGCTTATCGGA
>Ga0209942_1000363_pt1 | contig 28374 bp, 27 predicted proteins | sample SalPonR1_A_D2_MG_FD_185695 | JGI IMG/M metagenome (GOLD analysis project Ga0209942, IMG submission 185695) | Salt pond soil microbial communities from South San Francisco under conditions of wetland restoration - Salt Pond MetaG R1_A_D2_MG... ...
GCCGATCTGAAAGCCAGTGCGATGCTCTCCGTGCAAGGCGCGATCTGCGATGTTAAGGGCTCTGGCATGGTGAAGATGCAAGGTGGCATATGCATGATCAATTGATGGGTGTGTGATGCTCCGAAAAATCCCTTTTGAGACGAGTGCCCACGTTATTGGGCGTTTCGTGCTCAGTGAAGACGCGGAGCAGCTGGTTCACGCAGACATGTCGCCAGAGCTGGCGCTTCAGACATTGCACGAGAAGACCCTTTTCGTTGATCTTGTGCATTATTTTGCCCATGGCATGCCCCCCAGGGAGGGAGTGTGCTGGGCCCTTGCCGTGCAGGGTGACCTGCTGTGTGAGCCAAATGTCGAGGAGCAGGCATTGCGCGCGCAAGTGGCGCAATGGGTGCGTGACCCGCAGGAAGGCACTCGCGTGGCGCTCATGCAGGCCGCTGAGGCGCGAGGTCACGAAGACCCGCTTGGTTGGCTGTGCAACGCGGTGGCCTGGAATGGTTCGGGCAGCATCGGCCCCATAGATGGTCCGGTAGTTCTGCCTCCGGCAAGGCTCCATGCGAGTGGGCTTCTCGGAGCCATTGCTCTGCTGGCAGGTGAAACCGAGGAAGATTTGGCGGCTGCCCGGCAGGCAACGTATAATCGCGGCATGGAAGTTGCCCATGGCGGCTGGCCTGGCGTGATCAACTAGGAAGATTGAATAGATGCCTGGAACACCCGCTTCTCGTATCACGGACATGCATGTCTGCCCAATGGTGACAGGAATCGTGCCGCATGTTGGCGGCCCGATTGCCATGCCTGCCGCTCCGACGGTTCTGATCGGCATGTTGCCGGCGGCTGGAATGGGCAGCATGGCTGTCTGCGTTGGCCCTCCCGACACCGTGGTCAAGGGCAGCGCCACTGTTCTCGCGGCCAAAAAACCCCTCGCGCGCATGGGCGATCAGTGTGCGCACGGGGGAACAATTGCCCTCGGGTGCCCAACCGTTCTTTGCGGATAGCCAATTGTTCCCTCTCTGATCATCACACAGTCTCTCGTCGATCACCGTGAATTGATGCGGCGGGTGCCCCTGACCTGGTACTCCCCCCCGAAAGTAAGGGGCTGCATAAGTAGAATTTTCTCGGCAAGATGAACGAGGAGATTCTGAATGAAGACAAGCAGATACACTGAGGCGCAGATCATCGCGATCCTGCGTCAGGCCGAAGGTGGGGTGCCGGTGGCCGAGCTTTGCCGTGAGCATGGCATGAGCAACGCGTCGTTCTACAAATGGCGGGCGAAGTATGGTGGCATGGATGCTTCAATGGTCAGCCAGATGAAGGCCATCGAGGACGAGAACCGGCGGCTGAAACGGATGTATGCGGACCTGAGCATGCAGGCGGATTTGCTCAAGGAAGCTCTCGGAAAAAAGTAGATCGGCCATCTCAACGCCGCGAGATGGCCGAGAATGCAGTGGCGCGACGAGGGGCGAGCATTGCGCTGGCCTGCGTTTCGTATGAGCCCTGATGCTCGAACACCATCCGGACCGCACGTGCGCGGACCTCGGGCGCATAGCGAGTTGCCATTTTGCTTTTCGTCATAACCATCAACCTTACTTAAGTTGATGGTCTCCGACAAATTCGGGGCGATTCAATGCCCTACGCCAGGCCGGGGCGATGGATGCATATTTTCCGGCCCATTTTTCCTCAAAGGCGTCCATCTCGGCGGCAGCCTGATCGGCGGTCGGCGCGCTGTAAATCTGGCGCAGATCGGCTGCCACCACCTTGCGATCCTTCCAGGAGCAGAAGTTCAGAGAATGGCGCACCAGATGCACGATGCACGTCTGGACCATGGCGTCAGGAAAGGCCGCCGTGATCGCATCTGGGAAGCCTTTCAGCCCGTCCACGACCGCGATCAGGATGTCCTGGACCCCCCGGTTCTTCAGCTCGTTCATAACCGACAGCCAGAATTTGGCGCCTTCATTTTCGGCGATCCAGAGGCCAAGAACCTCGCGCTGGCCATCGCGGGTAACGCCCAGGGCGACATACACGGCCTTGTTCTTCACCGTCCGGCTGTCGGCATCCCGGATCTTCACCCGCAGCGCATCGAAGATCACGATCGGATACATCCGGTCCAGCGCGCGGCTCTGCCATTCTCGGACCTCGTCCAGAACGGCATCGGTGACGCGGCTGATCAGGTCGGGCGAGACCTGCAGCCCGTAGACATCCTCAAGGTGGGCGCAGATGTCACGCACCGTCAGACCGGCGGCATAGAGCCCGACGATCTTGTCGTCGATCCCGTCGATCCGGGTCTGGCCCTTCTTCACCAGCTCCGGCTCGAAGCTGCTGTCCCGGTCACGGGGGATCGCCACCGGCAATTCCCCGTCCTGTCCTTTCAGCACCTTGCCCGAAGTGCCGTTGCGGCGGTTGGATTGGCTTGACGGCGCAGTCTCGCCCTCTTCATACCCAAGGTGCGCGGTCGGCTCTGCACCCAGCATCCTGAATCGCCCCGGTTTTACCGGAGACCTTTAGCTTCATTTCACGCGACCATATCGAGCACGGCACGCTGTGCATAGACGTTCTCTTCGGCTTTGGCTGGCGGGACATTTCCGATGGGGCCAAGCAGGCGGCGGTTGTTGAACATGGGGTAATCGCGGTGCTACTGGCCCCCGCCATCCTGCTTTGATTGCGAGGTGGTTGCTCCCCGATAATATGGAAAACGGGCTCACGATCTGCACCGGGCCCAAGCATCATATGGAGAGCAACCATGGAACAGTATATCGGTTTGGACGTTTCACTGAACTGAAAAATACCGCAATCTCGATCCGGCAGGACGGCACACGAATTTGGCGATGGAAGTGCGCGTCAGATCCGGCGCTATTGGCAGACATCATCCGTAGGCATGCGCCACAGGTAAAACGCGTGGTTTTCGAGACTGGTCCGCTTTCGACATGGTTCTATCATGCTCTATCGGACGAGGGAGTACCGGCGATCTGCATCGAAGCCCGCCACGCGCAGAAAATATTGAACGAGACGCTGAACAAGACCGACGCCAATGACGCCGATGGCTTGGCGCAATGAGCTGAAGCAGGCTTTTACAAGGTCGTTCGCGTGAAAAGTTTCGATGCAATGTTGACCCGCACGCTGATCGGCGTTTGTAAGCAGGTTGCCGCGATGTCGATCCAACTCAGCAACCAGAGTCGTGGGGTCATGAAAACATTCGGCCTTATCGTGCCCAAGGGCAAGGGGCGGGTGTTTGAGGATCACGTCCGGGAACTGCTCGCTGGCAATGATGGTCTGGCAAGGATCATATTGCCGCTGCTCGATGCTTGGCGCGACATTCGCAAGCACACGGCCAACCTCGACCGCCAGTTGCTGGACGCGGCACGGAATAGCAGGGCGACGCAGTTATTGATGACGATCCCCGGCATCGGGGCCATCACGTCGCTTTCTTTCTCAGCTGCAATTGAGGATCCGTGCAATTTCAAGCGTTCGCGTTCGGTCGGTGCCTGGCTTGGGTTGACTACGCGGCGCTATCAATCCGGAGAAATAGATTTTGACGGGCACATCTCCCGGCGGGGAGACAGCCACCTGCGTAGCCTTCTTTATGAGGCAGCGGTGGTGATGCTCACGCGACCCAGCTCGCGGCATGAAAGCAGCCTTAAGGATTGGGGGCTCAAGCTTAGAGAGCGCCTTGGCATCAAGCGCGCGGCAGTCGCTGTGGCGCGCAAGCTGGTCGTCATCATGCACAGTATGCTGAAAACAGGAGAGCCATTCAACAAGTTGGCCGGCGCTCCCGCGTAACCAAGAATTCGCAAGTCAACCATTCCAGCGCGTCCATAGCAAACGCGCAGGACGTCCTTGCCGCGGACGTGGGTCTGGCCATTCCGTTAAGATTGGATGCAGTTCCTTCGGATGCTGCGTGTTGAACATAGGAAGGCCATCCTGCGAAGACCATCCTGCGGCGGCTTTTGCCAACCGCGGAAACAACCCCGCTCCCGGTATGCGGTCTCTCTTGTGCGGTACCCGGTCGCTACGGAAATGCTACGGCGTCTGCCAGGACGATACCACGACGCCTCTGGTTCCACAGTCTGTTGTGCAAAAGGCTTGACTCCGGACGTGCGATTAAACACCCAATCCGCTTTTCCGAACTGGCCGTCGATCGTGCAGGGCCTGTTCCAAAGCATCGAGAACAAAGTCTGTTTTGGCCGACCGTGAGACCCGCCAGCCGACAATGCAATCTGCAAACGTGTCGATGACGAAGGCAACATAGACAAAGCCTTGCCACGTGGACACGTAGGTGAAGTCGCTGACCCACAACAGGTTCGGTGCGGGCGCACGGAACACCCGGTTGACCTTGTCACGCGGACAAGGGGCTGACGTGTCAGGGACGGTTGTTTTGACCACCTTGTCGCGCACTGCCCCACGGATGCCGATCTGTTTCATCAGCCGCTCTACCGTGCAACGCGCCAGATCAAAGCCCTCGCGCTTCAGCTGATGCCATGCCTTGCGGACCCCGTAGACCTGGTAATTCTCATCCCAGACACGCTTGATTTCTGGCCGTAGCACTGCGTCCCGCTGATGGCGTTCCGAAGCTTTGGACGGATCAGCGAGGCACGTCAGGCGGTGGTAATATGTCCCCTCTCGGCAGATTGCTGCGCAATCACCTGCCGGGCAATGGACGGCGCGATCGGCAGAACCCTGCAGATCGACTCGACGCCGTAAACAATGCGCTGGTCTTCAATGAAGGCAATCATCGCTTCAGTGGGCGGTCGAGTTCCGCCTGCGCAAAATAAGCTGACGCCTTGCGGAGGATTTCGTTCGCCTGGCGCAGTTCTCGAACCTCACGTTCCAGGGCGTTCGCCATTGGGCTTGAACCAATGGCGCCTTCAATGGCTCACTCCGGTCCCGTTCCTCAGTGGTCACGCCATCGCGCATCCCGCTGTCTTTTTCGGCCTGCTTGACCCATTCGCGCAGGGTCTGGGGAATGCAGCCAATCTTGGGTGCAATGGCCGCAATCGCGCCCGCCCGCGTTTCATATGAGCCCTGATGCTCGAACACCATCCGGACCGCACGTGCGCGGACCTCGGGCGCATACCGATTTGCCATTTTGCTTTTTGTCATAACCATCATCCTTACTTAAGTTGATGGTCTCCGACAAACTCGGAGCGTTTCAATCTGGTCGCAGCCGTCCCGCGTGTATCAGACAAGGTCATCTCTCGACCATCGATCCACGGGGGTATCTGCGCCTCTCGCCGCCACTTGGTGATCTGGTTGGATGCCCAACGGGCGGTCAAAGGCCTGCCGAGCTCTGACACCAGCAGTATCTCTTGCTCCTTGGGCGTCTCTGCGATCAGATGCTCAAGCGCTGATGTGGCTGGGATATACGCGATCTGGCCGCGCTTGCTGGTGCGGAAACGAAGGCGCTTGCCGTGCGGTGTGTCCTCGAACTGGTCCATTTTGACTTGGACCAAGTCAGTTCATGGATGGTGTTAGTGTGCACCCCGTGTCTATATCGGGCTCTGCGGTCGGTTCGAGCACGCGGATTCTACTGATCGCGATTCGGTAAACGACGGTGTAAACGTTGCGGCAGGTGTGGCCTCAACTTCGGCAGGACAGTTTTTTCACCGAACCGAGTTGATCGAGCTTTCCAGAAGATGCTGAGTGTAGGGCGATTCTGCCTTGGACCGGCGCATGTCCTCGACGGTCAGCACCTCTTCGAACCGGCCTTCCCGCATCACGCCGATGCGTTCGCACAGATGACCGACGACGCCCAGATCATGCGAGACCATGATGTAGGTCAGCTTGTGTTCACGGCGCAGATCGACCAGCAGGTTGAGGATCTCCGCCTGCACCGACACGTCCAGCGCCGAGGTAGGTTCATCGAGCAGCAGGATCGACGGATTGCAGGCCAGCGACCGCGCAATGGCGACGCGCTGGCGCTGACCGCCCGAAAGCTGGTGCGGATACCGAAACCGGAAGCCGGCGCCAAGGCCCACGTCATCCAGCAATTTACCGATGCGGGTGTTGATGTTCTGAACGCCGTGCAGGCCCATCGCCTCGGAAAGTACCCGATCCACCGTCTGGCGCGGGTGCAGCGACGCGTAGGGGTCCTGGAAGACCATCTGCACCTTGCTGTAGAAGGATTTGCTGCGCTTGGGTCCAAGGGTTTCGCCCGCGACCGTCATGTCGCCCGACCACGTGGGTACCAGGCCGGCGATGGCGCGCAGGATCGTCGACTTGCCCGACCCGCTTTCGCCCACGAGGCCAAAGCTTTCGCCATCGGCGACGTCGAAAGTCACATCACGCACCGCATAGGAGCGATCCGCACCGACGCCGAACCAGACATTCAGGTCCTTGACCATGACCGCACTCATTGGCGGGCACTCACGGAGGGAGCGTCGCGCCAGGCCGGATCGCGTTTCAGCACCTCGAGGTGATCGCGCGGGCGTTCCAGGTCGGGCACCGAATTGAGCAGGCCAAGCGTGTAGGGGTGTTGCGCGTTGCGCAGCTCGCTGGCCTTGCAGGTCTCGACGATGCGGCCGGCATACATGATGACGATGCGGTCGCAGAACTTGGCCACCAGGTTCAAATCGTGACTGATGAACATCAGCCCCATGCCCCGGTCGCGCACCAGCTTGTCGATGATGTCGAGCACCTGAAGCTGCACCGACACATCCAGCGCCGAGGTGGGTTCATCGGCGATAAGAATCTCGGGGTTGGGCAGCAGCATCATGGCAATCATGATCCGCTGGCCCATGCCGCCCGACACCTCGTGCGGATACAGGTCGATGACCCGCTGGGGATCGCGGATCGCCACTTCGTCAAGCACCTCCAGGGCGCGCTTGTGCGCCTGGCTGCGCGACACGTTTTCATGCGCGCGCAGCGCCTCGACCAGTTGCTGACCCACCGTCATCACCGGGTTGAGCGAGAATTTCGGGTCCTGCATGATCATCGACACCCGCCCGCCGCGCAGCTTGCGCATGCCCTTTTCCGGCAGCGACAGGATGTCTTCGCCATGCACGTTCAGCCTGTCGGCCTCGATGAACCCCGGGGGCCGGATCAGACGCAGCACGGCGCGGCCGGTCATCGACTTTCCGGATCCGCTTTCGCCAACGATGCCAAGCCGTTCCTTGCCCAGGGTAAAGGAGATCCCCCGCACAGCGTCGAAGACACCTGTGCGGGTGCGGAACTTCACCCAGAGGTTTTCCACGTCGAGAAGCGGCGCGTCGGTCATGAATTGTCCTCTTTCGGGTCAAGCACGTCGCGCATCCCGTCGCCCAGCAGGTTGAAAGCCAGGCTGATGGCAAAGATCGCGATGCCGGGGATCGTGGCGACCCACCAGTAATCCAGGATGTATTGACGCCCCTCCGAGATCATCGCGCCCCATTCCGGGCTGGGCGGTTGTGCACCGAGGCCCAGAAACCCCAGTCCCGCCGCCGTCAGGATGATGCCCGCCATGTCGAGCGTCACGCGGATCACCAGCGACGAGATGCAGAGCGGCCAGATATGCTTGGTAACAATGCGGAATGGTCCCGCACCCTGAAGCTTGATCGCGTGGATATAGTCGGAATTGCGGATGGTCAGCGTTTCGGCCCGCGCGATCCGCGCATAGGGCGGCCACGCGGTGAGCGAGATCGCAAGCACCGCGTTTTCAATCCCCGCGCCAAGGGCCGCCACGAAGGCCAGCGCCAGGATGAGGCGTGGAAAGGCCAGGAAGATGTCGGTGACCCGCATCAGCACAACGTCGATCCAGCCGCCCGCGTAGCCGGACACCGTGCCCACGATCAGGCCGACGAGGGGTGCCACCATGATTACGAGCAGGACGATGTAGATCGAGATCCGCGCGCCATAAAGCAGCCGGGAATAGATGTCCCGCCCCAGGCTGTCGGTGCCGAAGAGGTGCCCATCTTCGCCAGGCGGCAGCAGCCGTTGTCCCAGATCCTGTGCAAAAGGATCATGCGTTGCCAGAAACGGTGCAAAGATTGCGCACAGGATCAGGAACGCCAGCACGAACAGGCCCATCATGGCCAGCGTATTGGATCGCAGCGTCAGCCACCCCTTGTACCAGGATGCGTATTTCGCCTGTCGCCGGGAGGTCGGTTCTTCGCTGAGAAGCCAGTCGCGCAAACCTTGCGAAGTGCTCATTTGGACCTCGGATCTAAGAAGCGGTAGAGCAGGTCGGAGAAGATGTTGATCCCCACGAAGATCGTGCCGATCACGATCGTGCCGCCCAGCACGGAATTCATGTCATTCGCCAGCAGCGACGTGGTGATGTATTGCCCCAGACCGGGCCAGGCAAAGATGATCTCGGTCAGGACGGACCCTTCCAGAAGGTTGGCATAGGCCAGCGCGATGACCGTCACCAGCTGGATGCGGATGTTGCGGAAGGCATGACCCCAGACCACCTGCCACTCGCTGAGCCCCTTGACCCGCGCGGTGGTGACGTATTCCGACCCAAGCTGTTCGAGCATGAAGGACCGCGTCATGCGGCTGATATAGGCAAGGCTGTAATAGCCCAGCAGGGACGCGGGCAGGATGATGTGCGAGAACGCGTTGCGGAACACGGCCCATTCACCGCGCAGCGCGCTGTCGACCAGGATCAGGCCGGTGATGGGTTCGACAATGCCTTGATAGAAGATGCCCAAGCGCCCCGGACCGGCCACCCAGCCAAGGATGCCGTAGAAGATCAGCAACCCCACAAGACCCAGCCAGAAGATCGGCATGGAATAGCCGATCAGGCCGACGAACCGCGCGAGCTGGTCGATCCAGCTGCCTTGGCGGACGGCGGCGATCACACCCAGAGGAACGCCCAGAACGACGCCGAACAAGGTGCCAAGCGTTGCCAGTTCCAGCGTTGCCGGGAACACGCGGGCGATGTCGGTCGTGACCTCCTGCCCGGTTCGGATGGACGTGCCGAAATCGCCCTTGAGCACGTCGGTGACATAGATCCAGAACTGCACCAGCAAGGGCTGATCCAGCCCGAGATCCCGGAAGGTCTGCTCGTATTGGGCCTGTGTCGCGCGTTCGCCGATCACGGCCAGAACCGGGTCGATCGGCATCACGCGGCCGATCATGAAGGTGACAAAAAGCAGGCCCAGGATCGTGAAGGCCACGGTCGCGGAGGTGGCCAGGGATTTCCTGACCCAGATAGGGACGGGCGGCCGCAGCCGCCCGCCTGTCTGATTGACGTTCTGATCCGCCATTTACTTGGTGATCACCCAATAGGACACGGCCGTGGTTGCGCCACCCGCGACGAAGTTCTCGACACTCGACTGCATGCCGTTCTGTTCGATCTGCTGGAACATCACGCCGAACGGGCTGATCTGCTGATGCTCGCGTTGCAAGTCACGATACATTTCAGCGCGCGTTTCGGTGTCGTTCTCGACCACTGCGGCCAGGGTTTTTTCGCTCATCTCGGGGATGGCCCAAGCGTTACGCCATGCCAGCAGGCCAGTGGCCCCCGCTTCATCCGAATTGTCGGGGTTGAAGGCGAAAGTGCCCGCGTTGGTGTTGGGATCGGGATAATCCGGCCCCCAGGCGCCGAGATAGATATCGTGTTCGCGGGCGCGGTAGCGGTCCAGCGTCTGTGCGCCGGTGCCGACGATCAGTTCGATATCGCAGCCAAGCTGGCCCCATGTGTTCTGAAGCGACTGGGCGATGTCCATGCGTTCCTGCGCATCGCGGACCGAGATCTTGATCGGGCCACAATCGGGATAAGCCGAGTCCGCCAGTGCCGCCTGTGCAGCCTCCATGTCATAGGAGAACGGCGTTTCCTCAAGCGCACCCAGGAAGGTGCGCGGCAGGAATGCCTGATGCACGGTGTACTGCCCCTTGAGGAAGGAATCCGACATGCCTTGGTAATCAGCCGCCAGCTTCAGCGCCTCCAGAACCTTGGGATCGGACAGCATCTCGTTCTTCTGGTTGGCCGCGAAATACATCAGGCGGCCACGCAGTTCGTCGACGATCTTGACGCTGTCGACATCCGACAGGCCCGCCACGTCTTCGGTCGACAGGTTGCGCGCAACGTCGACATCGCCGCGTTCGAGCTGAAGACGCTGGGTCGCGCTTTCCTGAATGTGCTGGACGATCACCCGCTCCATGGCGGGGGTTTCACCGCTGTAATTGGGATTGAGATCCATCAGCACGCTTTCGCTCGGCCGCCATTCGACAACCTTGTAGGGGCCCGAGCCGGCCGTGTTGGTGCGCAGCCAGGCGTTGCCCATGTCGCCATCGGCTTCATTCGCCATCGCGGTTTCCATGTCGACGATGCCGCCGATGGTGGCCGTAAGGCAGTTCAGCACGAAAGAAAGCGCGTAGGGCTTGTCCAGTGTCAGCACCAGCGTGCTGTCATCCGGGGCCACGATGGTCTGTTCGACGTTTTCCGGGGTGAAGCCGAACTGCGTCAGGATGAAGGACGGCGTCTTGTTCAGTGTCACCGCGCGACGCAGAGAGAATTCGGCGTCCTTGGCCGTCACCGGGTTGCCTGAGGCAAAAGTGTGCCCCTCGGCCATCGTGAAGGTGATGGTCATGCCATCGTCGGAGATTTCCCAGCTTTCGGCCAGTTGCGGCTGAAAACCGGCATCAAGGTCGAGCGGATCGAAGTTGACCAGCTTCTGGTAGACATTCCGGCTGACATCGGCGCCGGCGAATTCAAAGCTTTCGGCCGGATCGAAGGTCTTGATGTCGTCGATCCGGTTCGCGATGACCAGCATGTTCGGCGGTGTCTGGGCAACGCTCGGCGCGGCCACGCCTACGGCCAGAAGCGACGCAACCGCAGCTGCAACAAAGGGTGATTTCATGGTGTAAGTCCCCGTTCCAATTATTGTTCGCCCCACGTTTTCCGCAGGACCCTTAGCCAATTCCCATGTGTGATCTTAGTCATAAGACCATCGTCCACGCCATGAGACCGCAATGCAGTGAGCAGGTTGGGCAGGCCCGCACAATCCCCGATCCGATCAGGAACAAGCGCACCGTCGAAATCGGACCCAAGGCCGACACGATCCTCGCCAAGGCTGCTGATAAGATCGTCAAAGTGTCGGAGCATGATGTCAAGCTCAAACTCGGACTCCATCCGCCCGTCGGGCCGCAAAAAGGCGCTGGCAAAGTTGATGCCCACCATTCCATCGCTGTCGCGGATCATCGCCAGTTGGCGGTCGGTCACGTTGCGCGAATGCGGGCACACCGCCCAGGCGTTGGAATGCGTTGCCACCAGTGGCGCATCGGTGATCCGGGCCACGTCCTCGACGCCCTTGGCATTGAGGTGCGACAGGTCCACGAGGATTTTCAGTCGATTGCATTCGCGGACCAGCGCCTTGCCGTCTTCCGTCAGGCCCGGCCCCGTGTCGGGATCGGACGGGTAGCGGAACGGCACGCCGTGGCCCCAGACGGTGTCGCGGCTCCAGACCGGCCCAAGCGACCGCAGCCCGCGGGCATGCCACGCGTTGAGCTTTTCGAAGTCGCGGTCGATCGCCTCGGCACCCTCGATATGCAGGACGGCGGCCATTTCCTCGGCCGCCAGCGCCGCTTCGATCTCTTGCGCGGTGCGGCAGATGCGGATGGCGCCAGCAGCCTCCAGGGCGTCCATCGCGTCAAGGCCGCGTTCGGTCCAGTCCGTCGCCTCGGCCTCGGTCACGCGGGTCGGCAAGGCAATGTCGTAAGGCGGGTTGCGCATTTCGTCATGGCGCACGGCCTTGTCATCAGGGCTGGGCACGAAAATCGCGAACATGCCGCCACCCAAGCCGCCTTTCTGCGCACGCGGCTTGTCGATATGCCCATCTGACAGCCCCGACGCAACGGCGTCAGCGGTCACGTGCCCGCGCAGAATGCGTAAAACCAGGTCATTGTGGCCGTCAAAGACGGGAAAGTCGGTCATGGTATCTCCAGTTTCTCTTGGTCACAGAAACACAGGGCAACACAGGCGGCAAAACAATTGACCAGCCCCCGCGTCTGGGCGCCGATCAGCACGTTGCCCTACCACAGGCGGGTCTCATCCGGGGCGTCGGGCGGGTCCCGCGCAGACATACGACCAAGTCGAACCAGACCGCAATGGCAATTCCGGCCAACCGTCATGTCAAGCGAGACGCGCGTCGCTACCGGCCAAAACCTGAAGCTGGCAACCATGGCCTTTACATGCCAAAGCATTGCATCCGGCAACATCGCTTTCACCGGCCGGGCGGTATTCATCCGGGCCTTTGATTCGCGGTTCCCTCGCGGCTGCTTTGAAAACCACGCTGCAAGCAGAGACCTGCACAGGCATTTATGTTGAAGACCCTGTCGCAGATGCGCATAGAGGGGCTGATCGAGAAACCCCACGGAACGACACGGAGGCTGCATGCCCGACGACCACGCCCTCACACCGCAAGACGCGCCTGTTCGCGCGCGCGCAAAGGACAAGGCCACGCCCCTTTCTGCGAAGACCCCGGCTTGCCCGCAGCTTGACCTTGTCCTGTCGGCCAACCCGCGTTTGCGAAGCGGCGAGGTTCAGTGATGCAGATGCGCAAGCTGGGGCCCGATGGGCCGGAAGTTTCGGCCATCGGCGTGGGTGCGATGTCCTTTACCGCCTTCTACGGTGACGTGGCCGAAACCGACTGCCACGCCACGCTGGATGCTGCCATCGAGTGCGGGATCACCCATCTGGACACGTCAAATGTCTATGGCATGGGGCGCTCGGAAGAGATCATCGGCGCGCATCTTGACCGCTATCGCGCCAAGGGCGCCCTGCCCTTCCGGATCGCCACCAAGGCCGGGATCGTGCGAGGCCGTGACTCCGGCCCCCGCAAGTTCGACAACAGCGCGCCACACCTCGAGCAGGAACTCGACAAGAGCCTCAAGCGCCTTGGCCTCGAACAGGTGGAACTGTTCTACGTGCATCGGCGCGACCCCGATATCGAGATCGAGGACGTGACGGAAAGCCTCGCGCGGCTGGTGCAAAAGGGCAAAATCGCCCGTTTCGGGTTTTCCGAGATCGCGCCCACATCGCTGCGCCGGGCGGCAGCGGTGCACCCGGTGGCCGCTGTGCAGTCGGAATATTCGCTGCAAACCCGCCTGCCCGACCTGGGCCTTGTGCAGACCTGCGCCGAATTGGGCACCGCGCTGGTGGCGTTTTCGCCCGTCGGGCGCGGGCTTCTGACCGACCGCCCGCCGACGCCGGAAAGCATCGCGCGTTCGGCCTTTCTGTCGGACAATCCGCGGTTCACCGGCAAGAATCTGATGCGCAACCGGCGCGCAAGCGACGCGCTGCGCGAAATTGCGACCGACATGGGCCAGCCAACTGCCGCGCTTGCCATCGCCTGGCTGCTGCAGCAGGGTGATCGCGTGATCCCGATCCCCGGCACGCACAGCCCGCAGCACCTGCGCGACCTCGCGGCGGGAACCGCGCTTGATCTGACACCCGACATCCTTGCGGAAATCGACCGCCGCCTGCCCGTCGGATGGGCGCATGGAGATCGCTATTCAGTGGCTCAGAACAACGGACCGGAGAAATATTGCTGAAAATACGAAAAGGGTCGACGGCAAGACCGAGGAACTGACGGCGGTGGTGTCTGCGGCCTGAGCGATATGCCGTGCCCCGCCACTGTCGGTGCCAAGGGGTCTCTGTCCGCGCGCGCGCGCGCCACATCCCCATCCGCTCGTTGTCTGTTTCGATCATAAGCCGTGTCTCTGTCCGCACGCGCGCGCGCCACATCCCACCATTGATGACATGAAACGCGCGACGGAGACGCGTCTCTGTCCGCACGCGCGCGCCACATCCCAGGTCTACGGCGTCATGTCTCCCAACCCGTGCATGTCTCCCAACCCGTGCTGGATCGGCCGAGGCCAGAGCGCCGGCGGGGACTATCCCCTGATCGGCGAGAGCGCGCAAGCGCCGCGTCGGGAAAACGTCATTCGGAGACCACGAGAGGCTGTTCGACCAGCAGGCGCTGATCATCTCCGGCGTGATAGCGCAGCAGGTAGCGGCCCGGCGTCTCGGGGGCGGTGCGGGTGAGCGTGCCTTCGTCGCCATCGACCGAATTCTTCATGCGGGCATAGCGCGACACGATATCGTCGGGGGCGCGGCCCTCTTCGACGATCACGACATAGCCGGAGACACCCCCGGCGATCGACACCTCGAACTTTGCCTCGGCATCTACCGCAGTCGGCACCTCCATGCGGGTATTTGCGGCAAGGACGGTCAGCGGATGGCGCGCCGCGATGGTGTTGTCGCGAACCAGATGGTAACGCAGTTCGTACTCTCCGGAGTCGGAGGGAGCCGTATATTCATAGGTGCCATCGCCGCCCACGCGGTTGCCCATGCGCTGATAGCGGCTGGCCTCTTCCGGGCTGCCGTCGCGGGCGATCAGCAGGTAATCCTTGTCGCTGTCCCCGCCTTCGACCGTGACTTCAAAGGTCGCCCCGGCGGTGACTTCGAAAGGCGCGGCAAGGTCCACCTCGACCGCGGGCGCGGCCAAGGCCACGTCGGTCAACGCGGCGGCCAACTCGGCGCCGGACTGCGTGGTGAAAAGCTGCCCACCGGTCTGATCGGGGATACAGGACAGTGTCTCGACCGCCTCGGCCTCCATCGCGAAGCCGACGACGTGGGCGCGCAGATCGATCCCCTCGGCGGCGAACTCCGCCGCCAGCGCGCAGGGGTCGCCACCACAGTTTTCCAGCCCGTCGGTGATCAGGATGATATCCGCAGCCTCCGCGGTGCGCGGGACCAGGTCGCGGGCCTGTGCCATCGCGTCGGTCAGGGGCGTCTTGCCCTTGGGGTCCAGGGTGCGGATAGTCGCCGCGAGGTCGCCCGCCGCCTGCGGCGCGACGGGCAGCACCGTCTCGATATCGCCGCAATCGCCGCGCCGCGTGTGGCCATAGCTCACCACGCCGATGACGCCCTGCGCATCGCGGTCGGCTGCGAAATCATCCATCACGTCGCGGGCGATCTCGATGCGGGATTTGCCATTCTCAAACTGCGCCCACATTGACCCCGAGGCGTCGAACACGATCACGCTTGCCGTTTCGGCGTGCGATTTGGTCACGACCAGGGCCGACAGGACCGCGGTTGTCAGCATTATGTATCGGGGATTTGCCATTGTTTTATCCTCGTCCTGTTGACGGGCTTGCATTTTTGAAACTCGGGGCCTGCCGGTTGATCCACAGTCGGTCGGATCATGTTGCCCGGGCGGCCGCCGGTTGCGGGTCCGGGTCCGTCACCGACACGGCCTTTTCCTTGAGCTTGCGGAACTTCGCCGACAGGCTGTCGAGCCGCTGTTCCCATGCCGGGTCAGGGGTCTGGCCCTCGATGGTGCGGAAATAGACCTGCATCATGCAGGCGATCGCGAAAGGCTCCAGCAGTGCGACCTTCACGCTCCAGGCCAGGAGAAGCGCAAAGACCATGCCGCCTGCGGACCATGCGCCGGGGATCAGGTAGACGGCCAGCCCCGCCGGCGCCAGCATGATCAGGAACACCACGAACGACAGCCCATAGACAATGAGCGCAAGCCAAGCGGCATTCTTCAGCATGACCTTGTAATTCTGCCCGTACAGTACCAGTCCCTCGCGGGCCGACTGCCAGGCGTTGTCGGATCCGGTGCGTATGGCATAGGCCAGGATCACCTCGTCGATGAAGCCGACGGCGATCTTCAGAAAGGCCTGCACGACGGACACGATCTGACGCGCGCCGGGAACGGGAATGATGCTCATCATGCCGCGCAACAGACCCGTGATCGCCTTCAGAACGCCCTTGATCAACTGGTCGACCGCAAAGAGCGTGCTGGTCTGGCCAAAGCGTGCCGTCACTTCCGCGCGGGCATGGGAAATCTGCGACCGGCCCTGAGACAGCGTCTTGCCGTCGATCAGGTCGACCAGCACAGCCACATGGCCCGCTTTCACCACATAAAGCAGGTATTCGCGCAGAAGATACATGACCGCCGCAGTGATGCCGAAGCCCGCGACCCCACCCCAGAGCGTGGCCGCCGCCCGAAAGTCTTCGTCGCCAAAGCCGCCAACACCCCAGCCAACCCCCGCGCCGACACCGGTCATCAGCATGTAGGCAACAGCCGCGCCGAAATAGACCGCCATGCGGAACACGATGAACGGCGCGGTTCGCGCCATCATGGCCATCGCCTGCCTAGCCGAGAAATCCCACATGCGCGCATCTTTCCATGAAATGACTGAGGTGGTTGACAGATAACCTGCCACGCGCTGTGCTGTCCCCGTTCGGATGAACGGGGGACCCTGCCCATCGGGTGTGGTAAGATCGCGGCATAGAGGCGAATAGAGCGCCCGACATGCAGGACGTTAAAGAATGACACTCTCGGCAAGCCAGACCGCAGGGCAAAGCCTGATCCTTTGCGTCGAGGATGAACCGAACCTGCGCGCCGATATTGTCGAGGAACTCTGCGCGGCCGGACACGACGCCATCGCGGCCTCGAATGGGCATGAAGCGCTCGCCTGTGTTCGATCCACGCGGCCGGACATGGTTCTGTGCGATATCACCATGCCGGGGATGGACGGTCTCGAGCTGCTTGCCCACATGCGCGCGCCGGACAAAGACCTGGCGGACATTCCCGTCGTTTTCCTGACAGCTCGGGACACCCGCGAGGACCTTCTCGAGGGCAAGCGATCCGGCGCGGAGGATTATCTCTTCAAGCCTGTTGATTTCGAACTCATGCTTGCCAGCGTGGACGCGCGTCTTGCCCATGCGCGCCGCCGCGCCGCCCGCGATGCACATGAAGACAACGCGCGTGGCCTTGACGGACTGCATGGGGATCAGATCAAGCTGGCATTGCTTGACCGGCTGAGTATCGGTGTCCTGCTTGTCGACCCCGACGGGCAAATCGCCTTTTCCAACGATCAGGCCCGCGCGCTGTCGGCCCGGACCGGTGCCTTTTCCCTCGATGATCGCCTGCGCATGGCATCCACCAACCTGACGGCGCAACTGCGCAAGATCATCAGCAGCGTCGCCCATGCCGCCGCGCGCAACGATGACATCATGCGCGGCATGACGGTGCCCTGCATGACCGGCGCGGCCACGGAGCTGTCGCTGATCTGCGTGCCCGTCGAGGCCGGCACGCGGCAATCGGGCGTCGCGGTTTTCGTCTCTGACCCGTCGCATCCCGTCACTTGCCCGTCCGACGCGCTGACCTGTCTTTTCGGCCTGACACCGACAGAGGCCCAGGTGACGCAGGCGCTTGTGGGCGGACGTCAGCGGGCCGAAGTGGCGCGCGACCTGGGAATAAGCCAGACAACCGTTGCCTTCCACTTGCGCAACATCTTTGAAAAGACGGGCACCAATCGTCAGGCCGAACTTCTTGGCCGCGTCATGCGGGCCTTTGCCGCCATAGGCTAGATCTCGCAGGCCGGGGCGCGGTGCCGTCTCGTTCGGGTCGGGATTTGCGCGACACTTGCGGCAATGGTCCTCCAGCCAGACGTCACAGCGGCACATCAAGCACAAAGGTCGATCCGACGCCCGGGCTGCTCTGTGCCCGGATATCACCGCCCATGAGGCGCGCCAGTTGCCGTGACAGGTGAAGCCCCATCCCCGAGCCGGCGATTTGCGTTGTGTAGCTCGTGCGAAAAAACGGCTCGAACACCATGGGCATTTCCGCCAGCGGTATGCCGGTCCCCCTGTCCTTAACCGAGATCAGAAGCCGCCCCGCGCTGGCCTCGGCCTGCATCGCGACGGGTTCATTCGGCGGCGAATAGGCAAGAGCGTTGGCCAGCAGGTTGTCGAGGATCTGTTGCAGCAAGACTGGATCGGCGACCAGCATGGCCGGGACGCTTTCACCGATTTCGAGATGGATCGTCCGCTCGGGATGGGCGTCAAGCTGGCTGCGGCGCGCCGTGTCGAGTTCCTTGCAGACGTCGCATGTTGTCGGCTGCATGTCGATCTGGCCGGCATCCAGACGCACGGATTCGCGAGTGGCGCGCATCAGGTCGGTCAATTGTGCCACGGATCCGCGCACGCGGCGCGCGCGCTGCTGGATCTCATCGCGGGTCATCGCTGCGCCCTTGCGCAAGATGCGCTGCATCGATGAATCGATTGCAGCAAGCGGCGTCTGGAACTGATGCGCCACCAGGGCCACGAACCCCCGGTAGGCCTCGCGCATCTCGCGCTCGCGCGTCAGCGAGACCTGCGCCCGGTATTCCGCCTGCAAAGAGCTGAGCATCCGCCAAGAGATCAGCGTGCCGATCGCGACGATGGCGGTGATCGCCCCGATCACCTGCAAGATCGCGCCATGCTGACGATCCAACAGCCCGCCGATCTGTTCCAGCTGCGTGACCATCGCCGCATTGGCCGCGCGCCCGGTAGCCCTTGCATAGCTGTCGAGCAGAACCTGCAACGTCCCGTCTGTCTGCGCGCTGGCGTCCAGAAACGCCGTCTCTTGAGAGCGGATGTCATCGGCGATGCGTTCGATCTCCGCGCGTTGGCCGAGCGTTTCAAGATATCTCGCTTGCGGTCCGGCCTCGAGCAATGCCATGCGGCTGTGCAGCACGTTGTAGCGCAAGCGCAAACTGTCGTCGCCGACCTCGCCATGCCGGGCCCGGCCAAGCGCCGCGTCCAGCTGGTAAGCCGCGACTTGCGCCTGTGAAATCGTCCAGAGCATGTTGTCGGTTGCCGTACCGCGCAGGTCGGCCTCCTGATCCAGCAGACGCCACAGGGCGAAGACAAGAAGCCCGGCAAAGAGCACCACTCCGATCATGCTGAGGGGATAGGCCAGAAGCCCGCGTCGGCCCGTCATTGGATCTCGAGATGGGTCAACTGCCAGACCCAGCGATAATCATAGCGCAGGTCCTGCAGTTCGGCGTGGTCGTCGCGCGGGTAAACGATCCATAGCGGCCCCTTGTCCCATGGCTCCAGCCGCGCGCCATCCATATGCGTGGCCACGATCACGTCGAACTGCCGGAAATCCTCCCGCGGGATCTCGATCTCGTAATCGTTGAGGGCGGTGGCAACCACCGTTTCGCCCTCAGCGCCCAACAGGTCCAACAGGTCACGCATGTAAAAGCCGGTGAAGTGGCGCACCCCGTCTGTCACGACTGTCCTGGTCTCCAGCGTCGCGCGCGGAAGCGCTGCAAGCATCTCGCGATCAAGGGCTGCGCCACCATCGGTGTTATGGCGCGCGATACCGCCATCGACCCGCAGCAAGACCTCGCCCGAGGGCACAGGAAGATCACCCTCCGCCGCCGAGGCCCCTGTTGAAGCCCACACAAGCCACGCCGCCATGAACACCCGCGCCGCAACGGATTTGGTAAGGGAACATGCAGTCGCTTGCGTGGGTTGATCCATGGCGCGGGTCCTTTTCAGCGGCCGGTTGGGTTTCTTTGCATCCTTGCCTTCCAGATGGATTGAACCAGAGCATAATTTGTCAACCAGGGAAATGAAGCACGGTCACCGAGCATCTTGCACGTTCTCGGGGTCGGGCGTGGCCCGCCCGGAGGTGATGCCGGCGATATTGATCAAAATGATCCCGAACACGATGCCGAAGCGCGCCTGCATGCGCCAACCAAACCAAGGGGGTGTGGCGGCGCGATTTGTTTGCGACACCGCAGTTCTTGGCGTCTCCTCCAATCGCACTCCGGGGCTTGGAAATTCCGTCGCAAACCTGGCTATTTGGGTGGTAGGTTTTCGGTGATATTTGGTATATCACTTTGAAACACCTGCCACGGCGCGCTTGGAACTGCGTGGAAATCTGGCCCTGCGCAGCGTTGGACACGGAACAAATTGGACCACCGATATGACCACCATTCAACTGTCAGACGACGACAATGTAGTCACCGCCATCAAACCGCTTGATGTCGGATCAGAGGGCGCGAGCCAGCTTATTCCCCGCGGGCACAAGATGGCCATTGCCGATATTGCCAAGGGGCAGCCGGTGCGCAAATACGCGCAGATCATCGGCTACGCGGCCGAGGATATCGCCAAGGGCGCGCATGTGCATACGCATAACCTTGAATTCAGGGGGGTGGATACGGACTACACGTTCTCCACCAACCTGCGCCCCGCGCCCACGCCTGGGCAGCAGGACTACTTCATGGGGTACAAGCGGGAGTCCGGGCGCTTCGGCACGCGCAACTATATCGCCGTTCTCACCTCGGTGAATTGTTCCGCCACCGCGGCCCGGATGATTGCCGCGCATTTCACGCCGGAGCGGTTGGTGGACTATCCGAACGTCGACGGTGTTGTCGCCTTCGTGCACGGCACGGGGTGCGGCATGGCTGGCTCTGGCGACGGGTTCGAGGCCCTGCAACGGGTCATGTGGGGATATGCGAAGAACCCCAATGTCGGCGGCGTGCTGATGGCGGGCCTCGGCTGTGAAATGAACCAGATTGACTGGCTGATCGAGGCTTATGGCCTGACCCCCGGTCCATTGTTCCAGCGCATGAATATCCAGGATGTCGGGGGGTTGCAGAAAACCATCGACCTCGGCATCCAGAAAATCGAAGCCATGTTGCCGGTCGTCAATGGCGTCACCCGCGAGCAGGCGCCCGCCTCGGAATTGATGGTGGCCCTGCAATGCGGCGGATCCGATGCCTGGTCCGGGGTCACGGCCAACCCGGCCGTGGGCCATGCCTGCGATCTGTTGGTGGCACAGGGCGGCACCGGGGTTCTGGCCGAAACACCCGAGATATACGGCGCAGAGCATTTGCTGACGGCACGCGCCGCCGACACCGCGACAGGCCAGCGCCTGCTGGACCTGATCGCGTGGTGGGAGGACTACACCGCCCGCAACAATGGCAGCATGGACAACAACCCCTCCCCCGGCAACAAGACGGGTGGCTTGACGACGATCCTGGAAAAATCGCTTGGCGCGGCGGCCAAGGGTGGCACGACGCCATTGACCGGCGTTTACAAATACGCCGAGCCAGTGACCGCCAAGGGGTTCACCTTCATGGACAGCCCCGGCTACGATCCGGTTTCGGTGACAGGGCAGATCGCCAGCGGATGCACCCTGGTCTGTTTCACAACCGGGCGCGGGTCGGCCTTTGGCGCGAAACCAAGCCCGTCGATGAAGGTCGCCACCAATACCGAGATGTACCAGCGCATGCCGGACGACATGGATGTCAACGCGGGCACGGTCATTTCGGACGGAAAATCGGTCGAAGAGGTGGGGCGCGAAATCTACCGGATGTGGCTGGCAATGGCCTCTGGCGCGCCGTCAAAATCCGAATTGCAAGGTCTTGGCGATTCCGAATTCGTGCCCTGGCAAATCGGCGCCACCATGTGACCGGACCGGCACGGACAGGGACACCAAGGGAGGACATCAAATGAAGATCGGGTTTATCGGCTTGGGCCTCATGGGCCGGGCCATGGTCGAATGTTTGCAAAACGCGGGATACGACGTTTGCGTGTTGGGCAACCGCGACCGCAGCGGTATCGAACAGGCATTGGCGCGCGGGGCCACCGAGGCCGCCAACGCGGGCGCGCTGACGGACTCTTCGGATATCGTCATGTTGTGCGTTGGCACCTCCGAGCATGTGGAGGCCAATGTCTATGGTGAAAACGGTATCCTTTCCGGGGTGCGTGCAGGTCAGGTGGTGATCGATTTCGGAACCTCCCTGCCCGCATCGACACTCCAGATCGGGGATGATCTCGCGACAAAAGGCGCAGCCTATCTCGCCGCGCCGCTGGGGCGGACGCCGGCGCACGCCGCAAAGGGGATGCTCAACCTGATGTGCTCCGGCGACCGTGCCGCCTTCGACCGGGTGAAGCCGGTGCTCGACGTTCTGGGGGAAAACGTCTTCCACCTTGGCGCATTGCCCAACGGCCATACGATCAAGCTGATAAACAACTACTTCGGCATGACCGTGGCCTGCGCGATGTCCGAAGCCTTTGCCACCGCCGATGCCGCGGGGATCGACAGGCAGACCCTGTTCGAGGTCATGGCCGCCGGTCCCTTGCGATCGGGCATGATGGAATTCGTTCGAAACTACGCCGTGGAGGGCGAGCAGAGCCTTGCCTTCTCGATTGCGAACGCGTCCAAGGACGTTGGCTATTACCGGCAGATGACACGTGATTTGGGGCTCGACAGCCGCATGTCGGGTTGCGCCGACGACGTCCTGCAAAGCGCCAGGGAAGATGGTGACGGCGACAGGATGGTGTCGGAAATGGTCGATTGGATGAGCAAGAACATGAGGACATCATGACACAAAGACTTTCTGGCAAACGTGCCTTCGTGACTGCTGCCGGCCAGGGGATCGGGCGGGCCAGCGTCGAAGCCCTGACCGCCGCCGGTGCCAAGGTCGTGGCGACCGATCTGCGCGCCGACCTTCTGGAGGGCATCGCCTGCGATGACTCATTTGCCCTTGATGTACTGGACAGGGCCGCCTTGCAGCACGCTGTTCAAAGCGCCGCGCCCGACATCCTTGTCAATTGCGCGGGCCATGTGCACGGCGGCAGCGTTCTGGATGTGAGCGACGACGATTTTGCCGATGCGATGCACCTCAACGTGCGGGCGCATCTGCATGCGATCCAGGCGGCGTTGCCGGGAATGCTCGACAAGGGGCGCGGGGCCATCGTGAATATCGCGTCGGTCGCATCCAGTGTCCGGGGACTGCCGAACCGCTGTATCTATGGCACGTCCAAGGCCGCGCTGATCGGTCTGACCAAATCGGTCGCGGCGGATTTCGTCAGCAAGGGTATCACCTGCAACGCCATCGCGCCAGGAACAGTGGACAGCCCCTCTCTGCATGAAAGGCTCCGGGCGACGGGCGATTACGAACGCGCCATGTCAGCCTTTGTCGCGCGGCAGCCAATGGGACGCATCGGAACCGCGCAGGAGATCGCGGATCTTGTCGTGTACTTGTCCGGCGACGACGCCTGCTACCTGACCGGCCAGTGTATCAGCATCGACGGCGGCATGACGATCTGAAGCCGGGCCCCGCCACGGCGGGGCCATACATCGCGGCGGGAGGCTCAATTTACCGGGGTCATCAAAGGCGCGCCGGCAAGGAAAGCGCCGATATTGTCGCGTTGCAGCTTCGCCATCGCCGCGCGGGTCTCGACCGTCCCCGACCCCGTGTGCGGCTGGATTACCACGTTGTCCAGAGCGTAGAAGCGTGGGTCGATTTTTGGTTCGTTGCAAAAGACATCCAGCGCCGCGCCCGCGATCCTGCCGGTTTCCAGCGCCTCGAGCAAGGCTGCTTCCTCTACTGTCGACCCGCGCGATATATTGACAAGGATGCCATGCGGTCCCAAGGCTTGGATCACGTCGCGAGACACGAAGGCTTCTGTCTCCGGCCCGCCGACCAGGGCCACGACCAGGTAATCTACACGCCCGGCCAAGGCCACCGGATCAGGGTGATAGGTCCAGCCAGGCGTGTCTTTCTCGGTGCGCGACCAGTAGTGCACCTCCATCTTGAACGCCGCCAAACGCTCTGCGATGTCGCGACCGATCCGGCCCAGGCCGACGATCCCGACGCGGCCGCCGCTGACCTTGCGGGTCAACCGATATTCACCCCGCTCCGCCCATTTGCCCGAACGCGCCCAGCGGCTGGCCCGCTCCATTTCGCGCGCCTGCATGATCAGCATGGCAACGGCAAGATCGGCCACATCGTCGTTCAGGACATCCGGCGTGTTCGTCACCTTGACCCCGCGTGCCGTCGCTGTTGCAACGTCGATCGAATCATACCCGACGCCGTAATTTGCAACGAGGCCAAGCTGGGGCAAATGGCCCATCTCTGCGGCTCCGAATGCACTGTGTCCCTTGTAGGCAACGGTGGTGACCAGGTCGCGGTGTTGAGCATCCAGACCCGCAATCGCGCCCGGATGGTCAAGGAAAACCGGATCGAATGCCGTGGCCAAGCCCTGTTTTTCTGCGTCGTTGTAAGGTCCGATCGCGAGCGTTCGTGTCATGCGTCACCTGTCCTGCGCCAGTCATGAAATCTGGCGAAAGGTGCGCGGTGATTCGGGGCGTGTCAACGCTGATAGATGCGCCGGACCCATCCGCCAACTCGCCAATGTCGAGCCAAAGCCCGGAAAAGCCTGTTGAACTTTACACCGTATAGCGGAAGCGGTACCGGGTTGCTCGGTGCGACCGTATTGCGATGCGCGGTGCGACCGCGTCATTTCTGCAAAGCTGGATAGGATAGGTATCATGAAATTTCTGCGCTTTGGCCCCAAGGGCCAGGAAAAACCCGGCGTTCTGGATGCCGATGGCAATATCCGGGACCTGTCCGAGCACGTGACGGATTTCTCGGGCGCTTCCGTTTCGATCGAGGCGCTTGCCGCGTTGAAAGAAATTGACCTCCGGAACCTGCCACTTGTCGAAACGCCCGGTCGCATCGGCAGTTGTCTTGCCTCGGTACCCAATTTCTATTGCATTGGCCTCAACTACGCCAAACATGCCGAGGAAACCGGCGCCCTCCCGCCAACCGAGCCGATCCTGTTTTCCAAGGCCACATCCGCCCTGTCGGGACCGTTCGATCCGGTGATCCTGCCGCGCGGCTCGGTCAAGGGCGATTGGGAAGTGGAACTGGGTGTCGTGATCGGACGCCGCGCGCTCTACGTCTCGGAGGAGGACGCGCTTGACCATGTTGCGGGCTATTGCACCATCAACGACGTGTCCGAACGCGCCTTCCAGATCGAAAAGGGCGGGCAATGGATCAAGGGCAAATCCGCCCCTACCTTTGGTCCGACCGGCCCGTATCTCGTGACCGCCGACGACGTGCCGAACCCGCAGGACCTGCGCGTGTCGCTCACACTCAATGACGAGGTGGTGCAGGATTCCAACACGGATGACATGATCTTCACAGTGCGGGAAATCGTTTCCTACATGAGCCAATTCATGGAGCTGGTTCCCGGCGACATCATCGCGACCGGAACGCCCTCGGGTGTCGGGATGGGCATGAAGCCGCAACGTTTCCTGAAGCCCGGCGACGTGATGGAGATCGAAGTCGAAGGTCTGGGCCGTCAGCGGCAGGTTGCCGAAGCAGCCAAGTAGGCCCAAGCGCATCCCGAACGGATGACGTGATCCCGGTCATCCAGCCAAGCCCCGGAGGTCCGCAGTCGGCGTCCGGGGCTTTTTGCTGCGCCGCCCGATGTGTCGCGCCTCCAACGACCAGCGCATCCGCACACCTGCCGAACGTTCAAAATGGCGAAAATTTTTCTTGTGATATATCGGATATCACCTATCGTCTCCGCATGGAGATAGAGTCGTCATTACCTCGAACCGCCCCCTCGCAAGAGGGCAAGACGCGCCGCAAGCTGTCAGAGCAGGCGCGCGACTGGATACGCGAGCGCATCGTCACGGATGAATTCGCCTTCGGTCGGACATTGCGGGAATCGGATCTGTCGGCGCTTTTGAACATGAGCAAGAGCCCGATCCGCGAGGCATTGCTTGAACTCGCGCAGGAAGGCCTGGTCGTGATGTCGCCGAACCGGTCGGCGCGGGTGATCACCCTCGACACCGCTGATGTCAAGGAACTGGGCTACCTGCGCGACGTGCTTGAAACGCAGGCTGTTCGGCTTGCCATCGCGAAGGACCAGGCCGGGCTGGCGAAAGATCTGGATCGGTCGATACAGTTGGGTGCGGCCGCGCTGGAAAAAAACGATATCGCGGCATTTTCCCGGGCCGATCACGATTTCCACATGGAAATGTTCCGGCGCTGCGGCAACCGCTACCTCGAAAAGTCGTTTGTCACCATCGCGTCGCGGATACAGTCCATTCGCGCGCGCCTGACCGGAGATCGCCGCCGGATCAGCCGCTCCCATGCGACCCATATCGCCATCCTAGAGGCTGTCCGGGCAAATGACGGCGATCTTGCTGCGGAGTTGTTGAGTAAGCATATCCGCAGCAACGTCGAAGATTACAACGCAATGCAATCGGACGCGCCGCTTGAGACGGGACGGCGGCGGGTGATGCTGTCCGAGATGGAGCACTTCTCGCGCCTGGCTCTTGGCAAGGTGAAGGCGGATGCGTCCACCACGGACGCCATCCTGCGCGCGCTCAGCCATGCCTCCCTGCATGGCGTAGACAGCCACGGCTACAGGCTCTTGCCGCACTACCTGAAAGTGCTCGAACATGGCCGGGTGAAAACCAACCCCGAGATCAGGCTTGATACCACATCGGGCGCAGTTGCCCTCCTGGACGCGGATGACGGGCATGGCGCCCGTGCAACCTATGCCGCGGTCGAAGCTGCGGTGGGCATGGCGGGCCAGTCGGGTATCGGTGCAGTTGCGATCCAGAATTCGTCGCATTTTGGCGCGGCCGGCGCTTATGCGCTTGCCATTGCCGAGGCCGGCATGATCGGGCTGTGCGTCTGCAATTCAGACCCTTACGTGCGCCTGCATGGCGGGGCCGAACGGTTCCACGGGACCAACCCGATCGCCTTTGCTGCCAGTACCGGATCGGATGAGCCACCCTGGCTTTTCGACATGGCGACCAGCGCCATTCCCTTCAACAAGGTGCAGCTTGCGCAGGCCCTGGGCAATACCCTGCCGGCGCGCACCGCGTCTGACAGCAACGGAATCGACACCGTCACCCCGGAATTGGCCACGATGCTCGCCCCGTTGGGCGGTGCCTTCGGGTACAAGGGGGCCGGTCTTGCCGGGATCTCGGAAATCCTGTCGGCGGCTTTGTCGGACTCGCCGTTGAGCCGCGAATTGCCGCCAATGATCTCGGACGACCTGACAACACCGCGCCGATTGGGGGCGTTCGTCCTTGCCCTCGACCCGGATGCCTTCGTGGGGCGGGCAACCGCCGAAGCGGTGATCCGCCGCTATCGCGACAGCATTCGCCACTCTGCCACCGCACCGCTGGAGACCGTAATGGCCGCTGGCGACCGCGAATGGGCCGAGGCCGAGCGCCGCCTGGAGGGTGGCCTCGGCCTCGACCAGACGACCGTGACGGCATTGAACGATTTTGCCGCGCGCCAAGACATCCCACTGCTCAGCTGCGAGGAGACTGCCGACTGAGACGTGCGGGTGAACGACGACAAAAAGGGAGGACCTAAAATGACAATTCAACGAAACATGTTAAAGATCACTCTGTCCGCAACCACCGCCTTGGCAATGGCGCTTCCGGCCACCGCCCAAGAGGCAGACCGTGTTCTGAAATGGGCGCATGTCTACGAAGCCAGCGAACCCTATCACACATGTGCGGTCGAAGCGGGCGACAAGCTGGCCGAAGCGACCGACAACCGGCTCGGGATCGAAGTTTTCCCGGCATCCTCGTTGGGCAAGGAAGTCGATATCAACGAAGGCCTGGGCCTTGGCACCGTCGACATGATCTGGACCGGACAGCTGTTTGCCGGGCGCTCCTACGGGCCCATTGCAATCGGCGGCGCGCCGTTCATGTTCCGGGACTATGATCACTGGGAAGCCTATCGCGGCAGTGATCTTTTTGCCGATATGCTCCAGGGCTACAACGACGCAACCGGCAACCACGCCATCACATTGGCCTATTACGGCGCGCGGCATACCACGTCGAACATGCCGATCCAGACACCTGCGGATATGGAGGACATGAAGTTGCGGGTGCCGAACGCGCCGCTTTACATGATGTTCCCGCGTGCGGTTGATGCCAATCCGACCCCGATTGCCTTTGCAGAGGTCTACCTGGCCTTGCAGCAAGGCACCGTCGACGGCCAGGAAAACCCACTGCCCACGATCCAGGCCAAGAAATTCCACGAAGTGCAATCCGACATCAACCTGACGGGCCACATCGTGGATTCCCTGCTTGGCATCGTCGGCGGTCCGACCTGGGGCAGCCTTGATGCCGCAGACCAGGAAACCCTGACAGGCATCATCGAAGATGCCGCGGGCTGTGTGACATCGCAAATCCGCGATGCAGAAGCAGAATTGGCCGACTGGTTCCGCGAGCAAGGCACCAATGTGAACGAGGTCGACATCACGCCGTTCCGCGAGGCCGTGATGGAGATGCACAACGGCGACATGGCAACCTGGGATCAGGATACCTATGACCGCTTGCAAGCGATCGGTGCCGAAGGCTGATCGCCCGGCACAGGTTTGAAGACATGGGGCCGCGCGGATGCGCGCGGCCTCTTTGATGCCCTGACACGCGCTTGCATGAGGTTCCGTCGATGTCGCAGATCCAGGACGAACTCCAAGTCACCAAAATCGACATAGAAGACGAAGACGAGCAGATCGACCTGTCGGATATCTCCGTCGAGGATTACGCTCTGCTGACGGTTTTCTGGGTTCTCGCCTTTGTCGTCTTTCTCCAGTTCTTTACCCGCTACGTCCTGAACAACTCTTTGGGATGGACCGAAGAGATCGCCCGCTTCCTGCTCATCGCGCTGACATTCACCGGCGCGATCATGGCGACGCGCAAGAATTCTCATATCGCGGTCGAATTCCTGTACCGATACGTCCCTCGCACGGTGCGCAGGTTTGCACAATTCGCGATCGATCTCATCGCAGTCGCCTTCTACGCGGGCATGACATACCTGACAATGCAGCTTGCC
>Ga0209942_1000364_pt1 | contig 28308 bp, 22 predicted proteins | sample SalPonR1_A_D2_MG_FD_185695 | JGI IMG/M metagenome (GOLD analysis project Ga0209942, IMG submission 185695) | Salt pond soil microbial communities from South San Francisco under conditions of wetland restoration - Salt Pond MetaG R1_A_D2_MG... ...
CGTTTGATGAGCTTGGAAGGCTTCCATCCGTTGTGTAGTATATGGTTGCTCCCTCCGTGTTCGAGGCAAGAGTAATCTCAGCACCATACACCACGCTTCCCGATGCCAAACTCGCCTCCGGAGAGCTCGCAGTTGGAGTGGCCGGAGTGCTGCTTCCGCCTCCTCCGCCGCCGGAGTATGTTGTGGTTGTTTCCTGAACCACGGTTACGCCGCCAATGACTTCGGTTTCAAGGTCTTGGCCCAAAATGATTTCTTCGGGTTCCTGCTCCATTGTTACTCCGACAACATTCACTTCGGCTGTCTCTATGATTCCTTCGCCTGTTATTTCGGTGGCAGCATCGACTTTAAACGTTCCGATGCTACTTCCCTCATCCATTGCAACTTTGGTTTCAGGCGCAGTGGGGGCGACAATCACGGTTCCTATAGTCGTATCGCCCGTAACTGCCATTTCCACTTCTGTCTCTATTGAAACTTCTTCAAAATCGCCTTCGAGCTCTAGAGTTTGCCCCGGAGCCAATGTTATGACTTCTATTTCCCCGAAGCCTTGGCCGGTCAATCCGTCTTCCTCGAGTTTTCCCCCGGTTATTACGGAGGTCATTCCAACAAGTGTTTCACCTTTTGCAAGTATGCGCACCTTGCCTCCCACCTTGTAAATTATCAGGTCTCCCAAGGTCGTGTTGCTAAGGACTATCGAATTCTCGCCGCCGCCCTGTACGTAGGTGGCGCCCTCTACCGTCACCCCTTCCAATGTGACTTCGCCGCCTCCGACTCCGGCACCTATTATGAGGTCTCCCTTAATGAGCAGGTTTTTCAATGTCACCCCGCCGGATGTTATTAAAGCATTTCCTTCGATTGTCTCTGTGCCGGTTTCCGGTCCAAAGGTCCCATCTTGCCTGTACATGGTGCCCGAAACGTTGTCAAGAAGAGTGACGGCTTCTGCGCGGGTTATGTCCCGCAAGGGTCCGAAGGTTCCATCGGGGTATCCCCCCATGAATCCCTTGTTCATGACTGTCTCTATGTATCCGCGGCTCCAATCGGCCATAGCCGGGAAGTCCCCGCAATCTTCTATTCTCGTTTGGTTTTGGCTTTGCTTCATCTGAAGCAGCTTAACCAGGACCGCCGCAACTTCCTGCCGGCTGATCCTGTTTTCGGGCCTGAATGTTCCGTCCGGATATCCGCTCATGAATCCAGCGGCAGATGCTTTCATGGCATGCCCATAATACCAGTCGGATTCGGAAACATCGCTGTATGCCCCCGCCCCTTCGGTCTGGCTGAAGCCGAAGGTCCTGTTGACAACCGATGCGAACTCGGCCCGTGTCATTGATGCGTCAGGCTTGAATGTTCCATCGGGATATCCGCTTAGAATCCCCTCATCGACAAATTTTTCAATACGGTTTTTTGCCCAGTGATTTGCAGTGTCGGAATTGGTATCGGCGTAAACCGGATCCAATGCGCCAAAAGCGGCAAACTGTGCCAATATGATTGTAAACACTAAAAAAAGTGATAGTTTTCTTGTAGGTCTTGCAAACATTTATTTTCCCCTCCTCTAATTATTTTTTGTCTGTCTATCGCCCTTCAGTCCATATTTTGTGTCTATGCATCAATTCACTCTTCTACTCTCACCCACTCCTTCTTTCGTCTTATCTATAACCGTTGTCAGTCTCATGCATGGGATTCTATCCCAATAACTTTGGATTTTCGCTTTTTTTCGACTTCTGCAAAAACACACCTCCTCCAATCATAAAACCTATTACAACGATTATATTTTTATGATAAAATATACGCAATAACCCCTAGGTACCATTGTTTGCGCCCGGGGTTACAATTCTTTGAAAAGATGTGGTTATATGCGATTGAATATGTCGAACAAAGTCGAATACAGGCTCATGCTGCCAATTGTTGTCATTTACGGCTCAATCATAATATTCCCCGCCTACGGACCCATTCTCTCTCTATATTCGAGCGAAGCCAGCTCACTTTTGCTTTCAACGCTTTTTCTGTTCTCATTTTCCGCGGGCATTTTTCTGCTTCCTAAATTCACAAAGACCTTAGGCGGAAAACTATGGATGTCCGTTTCACTCTTGGCCATCATATTGCTTCTTCTTTTTCCCGCATTGGAAATTTCCATGCAATGTTTTGCCATGATGCTTACAGGGCTTTTCTCCGCAAGGGTTGTACTGCTTTGGTCCATAGATTATATTTCCGAAAACCTGACTGTCTCTTACGGAAAGTTCTTCACTTCGATACTCTTTATGTCCTACGCAATTCTATATGTTTTCAACGCAATATCACCTGCATTGCACAGGTCTTTCGCCATCTTCTTTCCGGTGTTAGGTTTCTCTGCGCTTTTTGCGGCATTCGGTTCGAATCCAAAGCCTGTTTCGGTCAACATTAATCTTTCAAATGTTCCGCCTGTCAAATACCTTTTCCCGGTTTTTCTCATATACATATCGGCAGGAATAACATATTCGGGAATCTACCCGCAAATCGCACAGTTCGCTTTCTATGAGCGCTACTACAATGTCCTTCCTTTCCTTGCGGCTCTGCCTTTCGCCTTTTGGGTGCATAAAAAAAGAAACGTCAAGGCGCTTCTTTGGACAGGCATCAGCCTGCTTGGATTTTCGTTCCTGTTTCACATATACGAACTGAAAACATGGAACTATCTTGTTATTCAAACCCTGCTGCAGGCGGGATGGGCCTTCATGAATTCTTTCGTTTGGCTGTTCGCATCAAACATAGCGAGAATTAACCGAAACCCCTTTTACTTCAGCTCAATGATCGCAACCTTTCTTTTGGGCACTTCGGTTGGCAGCGCAGCATTTCTTGCCTTCTCGAGAATATTTCCGTCCATACACATGACATTCATAGGCCTTCTGCCCTTGCTGGGTGTGCTTGTTTTCGCCCAGATGATACCAAGCAATCTGAAGAACGACATGGAAAGTTTCGAATCCCAACATATCGATGTGCTGACCAGGCGGGAGAAGGAGATTTTTCTCATGCTTCTCGACAACATGAAAAACAAGGATATTGCGGAAGCCCTGAACATAAGCCCCAACACGCTCAAGAAACATTGCGGGAGCATATACAGAAAACTCGACGTCGAAAACAAGACCGAACTAATCAAAATATACGGCTACATGAAAACCGCAAACTAAAAAGGGACAGACATTTTTGGGTCCATTTTTGAATTGATGCTCAATAATTCCAATAAAAAGCAGTAGCGCCACCGCATAATTTGCGGTGGCGCTTTTTACTTAAGGATTTTATAGCACTTCTTTCTTTTATTGCTTTGGTGTTGATTTGATGTCTTAGATTTCACCAGTTGACTGGAGAAGTCTCATGAGCATTACTATGGCCTGGGCTCTTGTGGCGTTTTCTGCCGGGGCGAATGTGTCTTCTGTCATTCCATTTATGATTCCCATGTCGTTTGCTATGAGAACCGACCTCAATGCCCATACTGCTATTCCGCTCTGGTCTGCGAATCTTTGACCCATGTCTGTTGCTATATTGCTGAAGTCAGAATTCTCGAGTGCTTTTAAGGCTCTCATTATCATGACCGCCATCTGCTCACGGGTGATGTTGGCCTCGGGAGCGAATGATCTGTCCCCCATTCCGTTTACGAGTCCCGATCTGTAGGCTGCAATCACATAGTTTCTGTACCATGCGCCTGTTGCCACATCTGCGAATGTGTCGGCTTCGCCTGCGAGTTCGAGTCCGAGGACCCTTACGAGAAGTGTCGCAAACTGAGCCCTGGTAATTGTTCCTTCCGGCGCAAACTCAGTCTCTGTCATCCCCTTTGCTATGCCGCGCTCTTCCATGAGCCTTATTGCGTCAGCGGCCCAGTGTCCGTCGACATCCGTGAAGCTGCCTTCGAATGCTACTGCCTCTTCTGTGGTCACAGCTTCTTTAATTGCCGCCGAGGACCCTCCGCTTGGCGCAGTGTAGGTTACGGTGTGAGCTGCTCTTGACGAGTTTCCAGCGGCGTCGTAGGCCATGACAATTATCTCATTGCTTCCTCTTGAGAGGATTATGCTGTCGGTAAAGTCGCTTTCTGGATTGGCTACTGTTTTTACTTTTGCATCTCCCCTGTATATCTCGTAATACGCTATGGGCGATGCGTCGCTGATTGATCCGCTTATAGCGAAGGTTTGGTTTGTAAATCTTTCCGCCAGGTCGTTTGCAAGCGTCACTACCGGCGCGGCCTTGTCCACTTTGTATGTCGCTGTAAGTGAATCCCCAATGTTTCCTACCCTATCCACCGCCCATGCTGTAATGGTCTTAGTACCGTCATGGAGAGCTACTGCTTGCGAGTACAAATTCTCGGTACCACCACTCTCAAGAGTGTAATAAATTTCTCCGATCTCGTTCGATGAAAGGATAATTGTCGGTGACGTAATGTACCAGCCTCTTTCGCCATCCGCAGCTGAAGGACTCGCTGCAATAGTTACCACTGGAGCAGTCGTGTCAATCCAGCTGACTGACGCCTTTTTGCTGCCCGTGTTGCCTGCAGCGTCCTCAAACTCGAATGTGAAGCTTCCGTTGCTCGTGAATGTGTGTTTTCTTGAACCTTCGTTGTTTGTTATAGTCACCTTGCTCGCATCGTTTGTTGTGAGAGTAGCTGTGACGCTTCCGTTTGTCGGCTCGGTGGTACTGTAGGTTAAAGTTCCTGTCGGCGAAGTCGCGTCTTCTACAACAACCGCCCTTGTCTCTGTTGACATATTGCCCGACAAATCTGCTGCGCTGTAGGTAACTGTGTATATGCCAAGTGCCGATGTGTCGACCGAGGAGGTGCTTGTGACATCAACCTCTCCATCCACTAAGTCTGTCGCCGTGGCTCCGGCATCCACATATGCGGAAAGTGCCTCGACTGTTGTGATTGCGTCTCCATTTAATGTGATTACCGGTCCGGTGCTGTCCTCGGTTATAACAACCGAAGTTGCCCCACTCTCATTGCCGGCGGCGTCTGTTGCCGTCACTAACAATGTGTTTGCAGAGTCCTGTGTAAGGCTTACGGAAATGGAATAGGCTCCGGTGGAGGTATCTGACGTTCCTGTTGCGGCCTGGGCACCGCCGGTTATTGTGACTGTGCTTCCTGCCTCCGCTGTTCCCTCTATTGTTATGCTGCCCGCGTCGAGAGTCTGAGCCTCTGTGCTTATTGTAGGCTTCGCGGGAGCCTCTTTGTCAATCCAGTCTATAAGTAGGGTAGTATTTGCCCCTTGGTTGCCCGCCGCGTCAATCTGGTATGCGGTTATTGTAGTGTTGTTTACGCTAACTGCGACAGCCTCCGAATACAAGCTGAAGTTTACACCGTCCGTGCTGATGTATGCGCTTGCTCCGTCCTCTATTGCCGGCAGGCTTACGCTTACCGTACCGCTTGTTTCAGTATGGGGTGCCGCTGTGATGCTTGGTGCCACCGGTGCGACGCTGTCGAAAACCACAGTCTGAGCCGATGTTGTCGCCACGTTGCCGGCATTGTCCTTGACACGGACATAAATTTCGTTTGCCCCCTGCGATGTCAATTCCACTGTTTTGTTGTAGCTTCCTGATTCTATCAAGCTTATTTGTCCACCCGTTCCATTTAAAAATACTTGCGAGCTTCCATGATTGTCATTACTAACATTGGTATCAGTAGCTATTCCAGACACTGTAAGTGTCGAACTGCTCGTTATCTCCGGAAGCGCGTCAATTGTTACAAACGGAAAGATAGTGTCTACTTTGTATGTGATTGATGACGCTACTGTACCGATATTACCCGCCAAATCAGTTGCTGATGCTGAAATTTCAAAGAACCCGTCCGCTTCTATTGTGAGCGGTTCAGTGTATGTCCCTGTAACAGCACCCGGATTATATGAATATGTTATGCTTGCGTCCGAGTCTATTACTTTATTTACCTTATCGGTATATGCAATGGCTGTTATGGTCGGTCTCGTGACATACCAGTGATTTAATCCATCGCTTCTGGACGGATTCATGAAAATCACAACCGTAGGAGCCGTCTTGTCAATTGTGAATGACGCCTGCTCACTGCTGGTGTTTCCTTCCGCGTTCTCTGCTACTACTAAGAGAGTATATTCACCCTCGGTCGAAATGGCGGTGCCTGTTGAATAAGCCGCTCCGTTGAGGAATGCTGATGTGCTGACGGCATCCGTCACTGTGACCGTCGGAGTGACATTCGTGTTGTAATATGCCCCTTCCGTCACCCCTGTGATTGTTATGCTGGGAACGCTGAGTTTTAAACCTTCATCCCCAGCTACCGCATAGGACGGCTGCATTGGTGCAAATGCCACAAAATGGGTTGCCACCATTGCTAGCATCAATAATATCGCCATACCCCGTGTATGTCTAACCATTATATGTATTCCCCCTTATTCAACCGAATGGGGTCGGAGCTGATTCGGTTGAAACTTATTAAGTATTTTTTAATTCCCCAAAATCAACCGAATCAACTCCGACCCCATTTGGTTAATCTTCATATATTATATATCTTTCTTATTGAATAATCTGACATTCCAGTTATATCTTTCACTTTTTTTCTTGGATATCCAAGTCTTTTCATGTATAAGACAACTTTTTCTATTTGGTCGGCAGATGAATTCTTGCCAACCATGTTTACGTACGTCTCTTTTAATTGCTCGATGTTTTCTTCTTCGTCGCTAAGGAGTATGTCATCGTCCTTGTGCGAAAACCGTATGAACTCGAGCATGGTTTCTTTTGCGCTTCTCCGCTTGAAATATCCCATAACAAAATCCGTATCCAGGACTTCTGAAAAATGTCTGCTGTCTAGGTATCCCCTGTAGCTGTTCCAGTAATACTCCTCGGGTGATGATACTATTTCCGCCTTTACCGGATTGTTATGCACATATCTCACAGCAGAGAGAAGGTATCCGTCGTTCTCTATAGGCTCGCTTCTGAATCTGTTTTGAAAAAGATGTCCCACCCGCTCATGCTTCCAATTTATAAAGCTGCCAAATCCGGAATTTATGTAACGCATTATGTCCGAAATCGAGTCTGTCCTTTCGCAAACTACCAAATGAACATGATTGCTCATGAAACAAAACGCATAAAGATCGAAATCATACTTCTGCTTTGCCTCTGCCAATAGAAAATAATACTTGTTGCTGTCTCCATCATCTAGAAATATGCTCTGTTTGTTGTTGCCCCTGCACATTACATGGTAGATGCCTGTGCTGCTTTTTGTTCGCATGCGCCGCGGCATAGTTCCTCCCCCTTCCTCTTGAGATTTTTAATTTCAACCGAATCACCTCCGACCCCATTTGGTTGATTTTTGACTATTATTGTCGAAATATGTCAAAATGCTAGTCGTATTTTGTCGATTGACCCAAAAACTGCGACAAGGACACTAGGTGTCCTTGTCAAATCTTTATTCATTTTTTCGGTTAACCTGCAAATTCAACTGATTCAGCTCCGACCCCATTTGGTTGATTTTTCGTTTTCGAGCCATTCTATAAACACTTGGGCTATCTGTGGGTCGAACTGAGTCCCGGCATTTCTTTTTATTTCCTCTATAGCCTGCTCTTTGCTCAAGCTCTCCTTGCAGGATTTCTTGTTGGTCATGGCTTCGTATGCCTCGGCAAGTGCAAGTATCCTGGCCTTGTAAGGTATTTCCTTGTCCTTCAGCTTTTGTGGATAACCCTTGCCGTCCCATCTCTCATGGTGGGCTAATTCTATATCGGATATCTTTGCGTATTTGCCAATCGAGGACAGTATTCGCCTTCCTACCTCCGGATGGCGTTTTATTTCTTCCCATTCCTTTTCAGTTAAAGATTCCTGTTTGTTGAGTGTTTCAGCATCGACAACGACCATTCCTATGTCATGGAAAAGACCCAATTTTTTTAGCTCCTCGACTTCGCTGTGTTCCATTCCCAAAGCTTTGCCTATTTCTCCACAGTAAAATGACACCCTTTGCGAATGGATCCTCTCGTACTCGCTTTTCTCATAGAGCATTTCCATGACATTTCTTACAACTTCGGATTGTATTTTGGGCCTTTCGCTTATCTTTCGCTTGTACATTCTGTTTTCCGCAATTCTGAGCATGTCTTCAATGTTTTGACTTTCATCAGTCTTTGTTTCCCATCCTATGGCCACGGAAAGCTTTCCGGTTTCCAGGCTGACTTCGTCTATGGCCTCCCTTATGCGGCCGACAACCCTTTCGGCCATCTCGGAGGATGCGGAAGGAAGAAGCACGGCAAATTCGTCTCCCCCAACTCTCCCGATTATGTCGTCCGCCCTGCATATGCGTCTCAATATGTCTGCAGTGTTTTTAAGCAGTATGTCGCCCTTTTCATGCCCGAATGCGTCGTTTATTATCTTGAGTCCGTTAACGTCGGCATATATTACTGAAAGAGGAAGGTTTCTTTTCGAATCTAGTCTTTCAAGTTCCGTTTCGAAAAATCTCCTGTTGTAAAGGCCTGTCAGGTGGTCGTGGTAGCTGATGTACTCGATCTCTTTTCGGCGCTGGTTTTCCTCTACTGTGTCCCTTAATACAATCACGGCCCCATGCAGAGTTCCGTTTTCATCGATAATGGGAGAGGCGTTGAGCGATATTGATTTACAGTTGCCGCTTCTATCAATAAGGCATTTACCAAGCTTCCATTCTATGGTTGATTTTTCCGCAAATATTTTTTCAAGAGGCATGTATTCCTCCAGATTTGCATCTTTTTCGTCCTTGAATTTCATTACTTGCCGCATGTCTTTTCCAATTGCTTGCTCCAAGCTCCAGCCCGACATTTTTTCGGCTTTGCCGTTCATCGCTTCGATTATTCCATCCATGTCCGTTACTATCACTCCATCGCCGACCGACATAAGAGTCGTTCTCATGCGGTCCTTTTCTTCCTTGAGCGATTTTTCCATTTCAACTCTCTCTGTTATGTCGAGAAATATTGAAGCAAACCTGTTTTTTTGAGGCGAATACGCGAAAACCTTATAATAGCGGTCCAGGGCTTTTGTATAAGCCTCAAAGTCGATTGCCACGCCTTCTAGAGCCACTTTTCCGTATTTCTCTATCCACATTGCCTCAGTTCCGGGAAGCACCTCTTTGATAGTCTTTCCGCTTACATCTCCAAGACCTGTGTCTTTAATAAACGCTTTGTTTATTTCCAGATACCTGTAGTCTACAGGCTTGCCGTCCTCGTCTGTTATTATTTCATGAAGGGCAAATCCCTCCTGCATGTTGTCGAAAAGCGAGCGGTATTTCTCCCTGCTCTCATAAAGCTTCTTCTGTATCCGTTTGTTTTCATAAAGGATTCTGTTTAGCATTATGATTATGGCGGTTTGGACGATTATGAATATTGTCCCGAAATAATACATTATTTTCTTGCGGCTTTCAAGAGCATTCTCAAGCAGGGTCTTTTCAGTCACATCATGTATTACCGAGTAAAGCAAATTTTCCCCGTCCTCTTCGAAAGGATAGGAATACACCTCAACGTTTCTTATTTCTCCCGATGCCAGCTCGTGCTCGAAGTTGAAATAGTTTCTCTCCTCGCTTGCGGCAAGGCGCATTTCGGCTTTTGTTTCATCCGCCGAAAGAATATTTATTTCCTGGATTGCCATTGACGTCAGCTCTTCATATGAATAGCCGTAATAATCCACAGCCGCCTTGTTGGCTTGAATTATCTGTCCCGAATCGACATCTATTATAAGCATAATGGAGCCATGGGAATCAAAGACATCTCCAAAAACGATGTCTTTTACGGATGCATGAACAGAAAGCGGCATCAAAATTATTGCCGCTATTGATAATACTGCGATTCTTTTTATAAAGTTGGCAATTCCCATTATGTCTTCCTTTTGAATCAATTTTTCATTTCGATTACCCTTTTATTTTATCAAAATATCGGACTTAAAACAAAAGGGATAGATATTTATTCGATAAAATCATCCCTATTCCTTCCATTGTGTCAATTTTATGGCTTTAATAGCCAAAAAATAAGCAGCTTCCAGTTCAAGAAGCTGTTTATTGCTGCAAATATTTGATTTTGGACACAAAAATGTCTGTCCCTTTTTAGTATCGGCGGTTCCTGCGGCGAGGATTGGTCATCATGCTTTTTTCAAGCACGTCGAGGTGGTTGAGGGACATCCCTGTGCCTTTTGCAACGCATGAGATGGGGTCCTCGGCAACGTAGACGGGTATTCCGGTGCGTTTTTCTATGAGCTTGTTGAGTCCGTAGAGAAGTGCTCCCCCGCCTGTCATGACTATACCCTTGTTGCTTATGTCGGAAGCAAGCTCCGGAGGCGTTTTCTCCAGCACGTAGTGCACTGCCTCGGCTATTGAATTTATAGGGTCGGCGAGGGCCTCTAGCATTTCGTCGGCCGTAACGCTTATTGTCTTGGGAAGTCCTGTTATGAGGTCGCGGCCTCGGCAATCCATCTTAATTGCCTCTTTTCTCGGATAGGCCGTGCCTATGTTGACTTTTAGCTCCTCGGCTGTCCTCTCACCGAGAAGTATGTTGTGGGCCTTTCTCATGTATTTGATTATTGCATCGTCGAACTTGTCCCCGGCGACTTTTATGGAGTTTGAAACCACTATTCCGCCAAGGGATATTACGGCTATATCGGTTGTTCCGCCGCCTATGTCTATTATCATGTTTCCGTCGGCGTTTGTTATGTCGAGACCGGCGCCTATTGCCCCTGCTATGGGCTCCTCGATGAGGTAAGTCTTTCCTCCGCCGGCTTCTGTGGTTGCGTCTATTACGGCTCGCTTCTCCACTCCCGTAACTCCGCTGGGAACGCATACTATTATTTTGGGTCTGAAGAGCCTGTTTCTTCCGCATGTCTTCTTAATGAAATACCTGAGCATGCGTTCTGTGATTTCATAGTCGGATATTACTCCGTCCTTGAGGGGCCTTATAGCCTGTATGTTTCCCGGAGTCCTGCCGAGCATCTTGCGTGCTTCGACGCCAACTGCGAGAATTTCGTCAGTTGAAGTGTCGATCGAAACAACGGAAGGCTCCTGGAGCACTATCCCCTTGTCCTTTATATAAACCAGAACACTGGCGGTTCCCAAATCTATCCCTATTTCCATTCCAAAGCCAAACATGTCCTACCTCCCCATTCGTTAGTCCTTTTATGTCGCCAAATTGCAATTTATTGCATCGGGCGCTTATGACACCCGCCCGAAATTTCTGCTTTAGTCAACAGTATTTATCTTTGCTCCAAGCGCCCTGAGCTTGCCGTCTATGTTTACGTAGCCCCTGTGGATGTGATAAATCTCGTCTATCTCTGTAGTGCCTTCGGCTATTAAGCCGGCCAGTATGAGCGCCGCCCCCGCGCGAAGGTCGGTAGCCTTTACCTGGGCCCCCTGGAGGGTTTTAACTCCCTGGACAACTGCGCTGTGGCCTTCTATCTTTATGTTGGCCCCCATGCGGTTGAGCTCGCTCACGTGCATGAAGCGGTTTTCGAACACGCTCTCTATTATTACGCTTGTGCCCTCAGAGATGGTCATCAGGGCCATGCACTGGGCCTGCATGTCTGTGGGAAATCCCGGATAGGGAAGCGTCTTTATGTCTATTGGATGAAGTCCATGGGTTGCGTTGACCCTTATGGCGTCCTCTTCCTCGGTGATTTCGACTCCGGTCTCCTTGAGTTTTGCAACTATAGGCTTTAGATGCTCGGGTAGGACGTTGGTAACCAAGACGTCCCCCCTGGTTATGGCCGCGGCCACCATGAATGTTCCCGCCTCTATCCTGTCGGGAATTACGGCGTGGTTTGTTCCGTAAAGCTTTTCGACTCCGTCTATTCGTATGGTATCTGTTCCCGCGCCGCGAATCTTGGCCCCCATTTTGTTTAGGAAGTTTGCCAGATCGATTATTTCAGGCTCTTCGGCTGCATTTTCAAGAATTGTCTGGCCTTCGGCCAAGGAGGCCGCCATCATTATGTTCTCTGTCGCTCCTACGCTTGGAAAGTCAAGGTATATCCTGTCACCTACAAGCTTTTCCGCCTTTGCCTCGACATATCCGTGTCCAAGGTCTATTTCCGCTCCTAGAGCCTTGAAACCCTTAAGGTGAAGGTCTATGGGCCTTGCCCCGATTGCGCAGCCCCCGGGCATTGAGACCCTGGCCACGCCTTTCATGGCCAGAAGGGGCCCCATGACAAGGAAGGACGCTCTCATTTTCTTTATCAGCTCGTAGGGAGCCTCCTGCTGCTTAAGCTCCGCCGGTATGACCTCTATAGACTCCGGGGCTGTTTCATTTATTACAAAATCAAAGGACCTCAATACATCTTTCATGACGTTGACGTCCATAAGACCCGGAACCTCGTCTATGGTGCAAGTTTCCGTGGCCAGAAGCGTGGCCGCCATTATGGGCAGTACCGCATTCTTGGCGCCGCTTATTTTAACTGTTCCTTTGAGTGGTTCGCTTTTCTCAACAATAAATTTAGGCAACTCTCATCCTCCTCAAAATCCGGATACTCGTTTACGGATTCTCTATTTCCGATTATTTATTCTTTTTGATTCACATAATTATTATACAGCATTTGCGGCTTCTTTGCACATTCTTTACCTAATTGTAACCTCTATGCCAGATGGAGTGTAAAATGATCGACTTTCTGTCCGTGTGAAAACATTTACAAGCCATTATACCACAGGCAGATTGGCATAACACTTGTTTCAACCGAATCAGCTCAGACCCCATTTGGTTGAAATAAAAAAACAAGGCAGTTGGTGATTTGCCTTGTTTTAATGGTTTTTATTTCTTTTTGCCGCGCTCTTCAGCGAGTTTGATTCTGTTGAAGGCCTTTTTGAGGGCCAGTTCCGCCCGTGCGACGTCAATGTTTTCGCTATCTTTGTCAAGTCGCCGCTGCGCACGTTCCAAGGCGCTTTCGGCACGGTCCACATCTATTTCCTCCGCCCACTCGGCGCAGTCGGTTATGATTGTGGTCTTGTCGGTGCCTATTGTGACAAATCCTCCGGCTGTTGTCGCCGACTGTATTTTGCCGCCCGCCTTGATTCTCAGAATCCCTATGTCGAGAGGAACGACTGAAGGCATGTGTTCATTGAGTATCCCCATTTCACCGGTGCTTGTCTTGACGATGACCATTTCCGCTTCTTCATCGTAGAAAACCCGGTAGGGGGTCACTATTTCCAAATGGAAATTCTTTGCCATGTGTTCACCTCCGTGTCAACGAAGCTTCAAAATAGGCTTAGCTTGCCTGCCCCGCCTTTTCCACTGCTTCTTCTATTGTTCCAACATATAGGAATGCCGATTCCGGAATGTCGTCATGCTTGCCTTCGAGTATTTCTTTGAAGCCTCGGATGGTGTCCTTGATTGATACATATTTTCCGGGCTGGTTTGTGAAGGCTTCGGCAACCGCGAACGGCTGCGAAAGGAATCTCTGAATTTTTCTCGCTCTGTTGACGGTGACTTTGTCCTCGTCTGAGAGCTCGTCCATTCCAAGTATGGCTATTATGTCCTGGAGCTCCTTGTATCTTTGAAGTATTTCCTGGACTTCCCTGGCTACGAAATAGTGCTCTTCTCCAACTACGTTGGGGTCGAGTATTCTCGACGAGGAGTCGAGCGGGTCGACTGCGGGGTAAATCCCAAGGTTTGAAATGTCGCGCGACAGAACGGTTGTGGCGTCCAGATGCGAGAATGTTGTCGCCGGAGCCGGGTCCGTAAGGTCGTCGGCAGGCACGTATACGGCCTGTACAGATGTTATTGAGCCCTTCTTGGTAGAGGTTATCCTCTCCTGAAGAGTACCCATGTCGGTAGCGAGCGTGGGCTGGTATCCAACGGCGCTCGGCATACGGCCCAGAAGCGCTGAAACCTCCGAGCCAGCTTGTGTGAATCTGAATATGTTGTCGATGAAGAGAAGAACGTCTTTACCTTCAACGTCTCTGAAATATTCTGCCATTGTGAGACCTGTAAGACCAACCCTCATTCTGGCTCCCGGCGGCTCGTTCATCTGTCCGAAAACCATGGACATTTTGTCGATTACTCCGGACTCGGTCATTTCATGGTAGAGGTCGTTTCCCTCCCTGGTACGCTCTCCGACGCCCGCGAAGACTGAAAGTCCTCCATGCTCTTTTGCTATGTTGTTTATAAGTTCCTGTATCAGAACCGTTTTTCCAACGCCGGCACCTCCGAAGAGACCGATTTTTCCGCCTTTTGCATAGGGGCAAACCAGGTCTACAACCTTGATTCCGGTTTCGAATATTTCTGTCGAGGTCTCCTGTTCTTCAAACTTGGGGGCATCCCTGTGGATGGGGAGCATGTCGTCTCTGCATACGTCCTCTTTCTGGTCTACTACTTCTCCTAAAACGTTGAAGAGTCTTCCAAGCGTAGCTCTGCCGACGGGAACTGTTATGGGCGCTCCGGTGTCGACTGCGACCGCGCCTCTGATAAGGCCGTCCGTTGACGCCATGGAAACGCATCTTACTGTATTGTCGCCTATATGCTGGAAGGCTTCTGAAACTATTTTTATGTCGCCCTGCTCAACGATTACGGCATTTAGTATCTTAGGAAGCTGTCCTGATTCAAACCGGATGTCAAGCACGGCACCGATTATCTGTACAACTTTTCCTTTGTTTTTTTCCATTGAACGTTTCAACTCCTTTCGGATTATTTTAGCCAAGCGCTTCCGCGCCACCTACTATCTCTGTGATTTCCTGGGTTATTGCCGCCTGACGTGCCTGGTTGAATGAAAGAGTCAAGTCGTCAAGCATGTCTTCCGCATTGTCTGTGGCGTTTTCCATGGCCACTCTCCTGGCACCCTGTTCGGATGCCGATGATTCGACCAGGGCACCGTAAATGGTAGCTTGAACAAATTTCGGTATGACGTAATCCAGAACCACTTGGTGGGACGGTTCGTAGTCGACGTAGACAAATTCTCCGTCCGCGTCGTCTTTTTTTCCGCCCTTTGGCACGGGCAGCAGCTGTACTGTTTTAGGATGCTGGCTTATAGTGCTTACAAATTCGGTGTAAACCAGCTTGACCGAGTCTACTTCACCGGACTCGAAAAGCGCAGTCGCCCTGTTGCCTATGTTTATCGCGTCGGCGTAAGAGGGCTTCTCTGATATGCCCGTGAATGACTCCACTATTTCGTAGTCTCTGTTGCTGAAAAATCCCTTGGCCTTGTTTCCGATTGTCAAAAGGCAAAGATTAGATTTGTCTTCGGGCTGGTTAAGCACCATTTTCATTGCGTTTATGTTGTATCCTCCGCAAAGTCCGCGGTCCGCTGTGACTATGATGTAAAGGGTCTTTTTGACTTCCCTCTCTGTCACATAGACATGTTCCACATCGGTCGATTTGGAGAATATGTCCTCAATGGTATTCTGTATGGTTTCAAAATACGGCTTGGTCTTGTCCAGCCTGCTCCTCGACCTTTTCAGCTTGGCTGTAGACACCAGCTGCATGGCCTGGGTTATTTGCTGAGTGTTTTGTATGCTCTTGATTTTGCGCTTAATGTCTCGCGCTCCTATTCCTGCCAATGTTCTGTTTCACCTCTCTTTCTTTTCCGCCTCTTTGGCGGAACAAGGTTGTTTTCCTGCTAAGCCTCGTATTCGAATGTCTTGAGGAATGCTTCGATTGCGGCTTTAAGGCCCTCTTCGATCTCGTCTGTAAGGACGCCTCCGTCCTTGATGCCTTGGCCAATCTCAGCATGCTGCTCCTTCATGAAACTCAGGAACTCGATTTCGCAACGGGCGAATTCTTTTACAGGAACATCCATCAGGTATTTGTTGACTACGGCGTATATAACCATTACCTGGTCCTCTACCGCCATAGGAGCATATTGCTTCTGCTTTAGGATCTCCATAAGCCTCTCGCCGTGTGCGAGACGCATTTGAGTGTCCTTGTCGAGGTCCGAACCGAACTGGGAGAATGCCGCAAGCTCTCTGTACTGTGCAAGCTCGAGCTTGATTTTTCCGGCAACCTTCTTCATGGCTTTTATCTGAGCGTCTCCGCCGACCCTTGAAACGGATATTCCGGCGTTTACGGCAGGTCTCTGGCCATTGTTGAAGAGTTCTTCCTCCAGGTATATCTGACCGTCTGTTATCGATATTACGTTTGTCGGTATATAAGCTGAAACGTCTCCGGCCTGGGTTTCGATTACGGGAAGTGCTGTGATCGATCCTCCGCCGAGTTCGTCGTTTAGTTTTGCCGCGCGCTCAAGAAGTCTCGAGTGGAGATAGAATACGTCTCCGGGGAATGCTTCTCGGCCCGGCGGTCTTCTGAGAAGAAGACTCATTGCCCTGTAAGCAACGGCGTGCTTGGAAAGGTCGTCGTATATTATGAGGACGTCTTTTCCTTGCCACATGAATTCCTCTGCCATGGCAACGCCTGCATAAGGTGCCATGAACTGGAGCGGAGCACTGTCGGATGCCGATGCTGCAACGACTATTGTATAGTCCATGGATCCGTAGCCTTCAAGCTTTTCCACTATCTGCGCGACGGTGGACGCCTTCTGGCCTATTGCAACGTATATGCAAATTACATCTTCGCTCTTTTGGTTTATTATTGTGTCGACTGCGATTGCAGTCTTTCCTGTCTGCCTGTCTCCAATTATGAGCTCCCTCTGGCCTCTTCCGATTGGAATCATGGAGTCGATGGCCTTCACGCCCGTCTGAAGCGGCTGGTGGACCGATTTTCTGGCTATTACGCCAGGAGCCACCTGCTCGACAGGTCTTGTGTTCTCGGTTTTGATTGGTCCCTTGCCGTCTATAGGCTGGCCCAAGGGATTGACTACGCGGCCTATCATGGCATCCCCTACGGGAACTTCCATGATTCTGCCAGTCGTCTTGACTATTTCGCCTTCTTTTATGTTGCCTTCGGCGCCCAGAAGAACACACCCTACATTGTCTTCTTCGAGGTTGAGCGCCATGCCGAATACCTCTCCCGGGAATTCCAGAAGTTCCCCAGCCATGCATTTCTCAAGGCCGTGGATTCTGGCAATACCATCTCCGATTTGGATGACGGTTCCGACATCTTCTACTTGAAGCTTGTTGTCATATTTCTTAATCTGCGCTTTTATCACAGAGCTTATTTCTTCAGGTCTAAGATTCATGCCTCATTCACCCCTTCTTCATACTTAGACTACGAGCCTCGCCAGGTCCTCTTTCACATCAACGAGCCTGCTCCTTATGGAACCGTCTATGATGCGATCTCCTATGCGAACCGTGACCCCGCCCAGAATTGTTTTGTCTATCTTGCCGGTCATCTCTATGCGTTTGCCTGTGAGTTTTTCGAGTTTTTCGGTAATTGCAGCCATTTGGGCATCCGACAGCGGAACCGCCGAAACGACAGTCGCCTTCTCTATGCCCTTGTGGTCGTATACCCGCTTCTCGTAGGCCTTGCTTATTGCCTTTATTTCATTTCCTCTTTGCTTGTCCATTATTATCTTGAGGAAGTTTAGGACTTCCCCGTTGATTTTTCCGGCGAAGACAGTCTCGATGATTTCCTTCTTTTCATCGATGCTTAGCTGCGGCGTCCTGAACAGTTCAAAGAATTCGGGATATGTCTTGAAAGAATCAACAATTCCATTTAAGTCATCTTGAAACGCTTCGATCTTGCCGGTCTCGACGGCCACGTCGAACAATGCTTCCGAATAGGTTGTTGCTACTAGTTTTGCCATTTCGCATCCCCTACCTCATCTATGAATTGCTTGACAAAGCTTTCGTGCGCCTCAGCGTCCAAATCTTTTTCAATCACTTTGGAAGCCGCCATTATGGCGATAGTGGCAATTTCATCCTTGAGGGAATTGATCGCCTTTTCCTTTTCGCGCTCTATTTCAATCTGGGCACGCTTCCTTATGCTGTCCGACTCGTCCTCGGCGGTCTTTATTATATCCGCCGCACGCTTTTCGGCCTTTACTGAAGCTTCTCTTATTATTTGTCTTCCTTCCTCTTCCGAGGCTTTGATCTTAGACTCGTACTGCGCCTTCAGTTCGTTTGCCTGTTCTGTCATGCTTTCCGCTTCTTCCAAAGAATTGGAAATGCCGTCCGTTCTGGACTGCATGAATTCAGTGACAGGCTTGAACAGAAGCTTTTTCAGAATCAAGTATAAAATTATGGTGTTAATGATCTGGAACGCAAATGTCCAGTTAATTTCTACTAATCCCGCTCTCATGTTCCCGTTTGCCCCCTTTCATGCGTTTTGAAATCCCTCAACTAAATTCGACTCAGCCTTTTAGGCTATTATCCCAAGAGCCTGATAAGTGGATTTGCAAACAGCAAAATCAGGGCAACGATGAGACCGTAGATACCTGTTGTCTCTGCAACGGCTGCTCCCAGAAGCATTGTGCGGACTATGTCGCCTTGTGCCTCCGGCTGTCTTCCAACACTCTCTGCGCCTTTTCCTGCCGCATAACCCTGGCCGATTCCAGGTCCGATACCGGCTATCATGGCAAGGCCGGCTCCAACTGCCGAACATGCCAACACTAATTCTCTACCAGTAATAGGTTCCATTTATATTTCCTCCTCTTCCTTTCCCCTCTTTAGGGGCGGCGTATTTTAAATATATTCGTCAGACTACACTAATCTCAAAAGCGGATTCGCAAACATGAGCACCAGCGAAATGATAAGCGCATATATGCCTGTCGTCTGCGCTACGGCCTGTCCCAGGAACATGGTCCGGACAATTGCCGATTGGTACTGAGGCCTCTTTCCTACTGCCTCGGTGCCTTTTCCTGCCGCATAGCCCTGTCCGATTCCCGGGCCAACGCCCGCAATCATCGAGAAACCCGCGCCCACAGCCGCCATGGCTATTACAACCACCGAGCCGGACTGTCCTACTAAAGGATTTCCGAACAAGAGTATCAGGGCAACAACAAGCGCCAATATTCCGCTTGTCTCGGCAACTGCCGCTCCCAGCAGCATGACCATTGTGGTTACTCTGCCTGACTTGGGATTGATTCCAACCGCCTCTGCACCTTTTCCTGCCGCGTAGCCCTGTCCGACTCCCGGACCTATTCCGGCTATCATGGCCAGGCCTGCACCTATTGCGGAACATCCAAGTATTACTGCCAGGTTGTTTATCTCGCCTCCGCCGCCCGCGAGCGCCATGAGCGGATTTCCGAACATGAGCACAAGCGAGACGATAAGGGCGTATATGCCTGTCGTCTGCGCGACTGCCTGCCCGAGGAACATTGTTCTTACTATGGACGACTGCCTGTCCGGATGCTTTGCAACAGCCTCTGTGCCTTTGCCCGCAGCGTAGCCCTGTCCGATTCCCGGGCCAACGCCCGCAATCATCGAGAAGCCCGCGCCGATTGCAGAAGCGGCTATTACAATAACCGAACCCGCATCATCCACCAGGGGATTTCCAAAGAGCAGAATAAGCGCAACCACCAGTGCCAGTATGCCGCTTGTCTCTGCTACAGCTGCCCCCAGGAGCATTACCATTGTGGATACTCTGCCTGCCTCGGGATTGATTCCCACGGCTTCCGCGCCTTTTCCTGCAGCAAAGCCCTGCCCGACCCCGGGACCTATTCCCGCTATCATGGCAAGCCCTGCCGCTACTGCAGAGGCTCCAAGAATCATAGCTATATTGTTTACTGCCACACCGCCTGAGGATATAGCCGCCAGGGGATTTCCAAACATAAGTACCAGTGTGACAATCAAAGCGTAAATTCCAGTCGTCTGTGCGACTGCCTGTCCCAGGAACATGGTGCGGATTATGCTCGACTGCCTGTCTGGATGGTCAGCTACCGCTTCCGTACCTTTTCCTGCCGCATAGCCTTGGCCGATTCCCGGGCCAACGCCTGCTATCATTGAAAAACCCGCTCCTATAGCCGATGCGGCTATTACAAGAACAGAACCCTCGGCATCCACCAGGGGATTACCGAAGAGGAAAATCATCGCTACAACCAAAGACAGTATGCCGCTTGTTTCCGCGACTGCCGCCCCCAGAAGCATAACCATTGTGCTGTTCTTTGAATTGTCGGGATTCTTTGCTACTGCTTCTGCGCCCTTTCCGGCCGCAAAGCCCTGTCCGACCCCCGGACCTATTCCCGCTATCATGGCGAGTCCGGCTCCTATAGCCGAAGCGCCAAGAATCAAAGCTCTTCGGTCGAAAGTCATCAAGTAATTCAAGAAATTCATAATACTATTGGAAGTCTCCACTCTTTCACCTCCATCTCTCCATTTTTAACTGCAAAACAATTTAATATGCCAGTGTTATATATCCCCATATATATTGAAAACAAATGCTGGTCACAGCTGTTTTTAATCCATGGCCATTGATACGAAAACCATCGACAACATCACGAATATAAACGACTGAAGCACTCCTGCAAACAAGTCGAAATAAATGTGGAACGGTGCCGGAACTGCGGTTTGGAAAATTGGAATGCCTAAGCCGATTTTTGCACTCAAAACGGCAAGGGCACCGTAAAGCAAACTCATTATTATGAGTCCTCCCACGATATTTCCGAAAAGACGGAATCCGAGAGAGATTGGTGTTGCCAGCTCTCCTATTACGTTAAGCGGCGTAAGTGCCGCAAACGGTTCGGTGAAACCTTTGAGATAGGTTCCCACACCCTTGGATTTCATTCCGAAGAAATGAATCATGACAAAGGTCATTATCGCAAGGCTAAGCGTGGTGTTAACATCAGCGGTCGGAGGTCTGAATCCGACCAATCCCAACAGATTGGCAATGGTAAGGTAGATCAGAAGCGTTCCCATATAAGGAGTAAAGCCTACCTTGTCCTCACCCATGGACTGCTTTGTGAGGCCGTAAATCGCATCCACAAGAGCCTCAATCGAATTCTGAAGCTTGCCTGGAATTTTTTCGAGGTTTTTTGTAGCGAAATAGAAAAATATGCTTACGGCAATCATTATCAGCCATGTGTTGGTAACAGTCTCCGTAATCGGTATTCCGCCGATTTCGAAGATTATTCTTGGACCAAAACCTGCATCCACTATTCGTCCCCCTTTCTATTTATATATTTTTGTTGATCATTTCTATTGTTAAACAGGTTCGTAGCCAGGACAACGAACTTGATCAATAGCAAGCCTGTTATTGTTCCTATGATGCTTATGTAGTCGGCCTTGACCGCGACAAATAGCACGATGACCATTGTGATGTACCTCATGAAATATTTGACCGCCGTGAAAGTCTTGGCCCTGCCGATTCCCATTTTTACGGCCCGCTCGAGGGTCCTTGCCAGATCCACAAAATTGAGAATCCCTATGAGGCCTCCGAATACGAGCCCAAGCATAAAGGCCATGGGCTCCTTGGAAAAGAATGCAGACATCCCTCCCAAAACCGCAATTGCGGCAAGAGTCCATTTTATTGTTTTGACCTGAATATCGGTAGTGTAAGCCATAAGTCTACTTGTCCTTCTTTCTGTAGTCTTTCATAACCATTTTGTATACGTTCATGAAAGCGACCACCACTCCCAGAACGATGAATGAAAGCATAAAAATGCTGTTTGTGCCTACCTTTTCATCAATGAATTTTCCTATGAGGAGTCCTCCCAGTATCGGGACGACCATGGAAATTCCTATCTGTGTCAAAAAGACCAAATTTTCATACATTTTAAACTTGGAACCAGCCATAAAATCACACTCGCAATCACTATTAATTTTATAATACTCCATGCCAATATACAAGTATATTCATCCAAATACGTTATTAATTTCACAAATATTTTTTAATAAAGTTTTTTTAGTATGGGCAAATTTGTTTATACAGCTCAATTTCAGCAAGGGCAATGGTTTGACCGATCTTGTATACAATGTACTTGTCTCTACTATTGGGAATTTTCAGATTTTGCGCACTTGTAAAGCCGACAATTTTCGTCATTAATTCTACAATCATTTTGTTTTAGTTTTTAAAGCGTGCCAGGATTGCCTCGAGTATTCTGCCTGAGGCTTTTCCGTCTCCGTATGGATTTACGGCGCGGGACATTTTTTTGTAGGCCTCTTGGTCCTGCAAAAGCTCCATTGCCATTTTGTAGATTGCCTCTTCTTCGACTCCGGCCATTTTCACGGTGCCTGCCGAAACTGCCTCGGGGCGCTCTGTCTCGGTTCGCAAAACGAGAACGGGCTTGCCCAGAGCCGGAGCCTCCTCCTGTATGCCGCCCGAATCGGTCAGGACCAGGCATGCCCTGCCAATGAGGTTTGCAAAGGGCTGGTAGTCGAGTGGCTCTATCAGGTGAATCCTCTCATGGCCTGCCAATATGGGAATGGCTATTTTCCTTACCTTGGGATTTAGATGCAATGGAAAGACAAGCTCGACCGACTCGTCGTCATCTGCTATCCGCCTTGCCGCCCGGAATATGTTTTCCATGGGCCCTCCCAGGTTTTCGCGCCTGTGGGATGTCAGGAGGACGAGTTTTCTGTCCCTGCCTATTGAATTAAGGACTTCCTGCTCGAATATGTATTCCTCATCGACTACGGACAAGAGGGCGTCTATTACCGTGTTTCCGGTCACTCTTATTATGCTCTCGTCTATCCCTTCCTCCAGAAGGTTTTTCCTGTTTCCCTCAGTAGGCGAAAAGTGAAGGTCTGCAAGCCTTCCGGTGAGCGACCTGTTCATTTCCTCGGGATAGGGGGACGCCTTGTTGCCGCTCCTAAGGCCCGCCTCGACGTGGCCTATGGCAGAGCCCGAATAAAAGGCCGCAAGGGAGGCCGAAAATGTGGTGGTGGTGTCCCCGTGAACCAGAATCATGTCTGGCTTCTCGACCTGGAGCATTTCCTCTATGCCCTTTAAGACCCTGCAGGTTATGTCCGAGAGGGTCTGTCCGCTTTTCATTATGTCCAGGTCGTAATCGGGTTTTATGGAAAACAGCTGGAGCACCTGGTCGAGCATTTCCCTGTGCTGGGCCGTTACGCACACCTTCGCGTCTATGTATGGGCAAGTCTCCAGTTTTTTTACGACCGGGGCCATTTTTATCGCTTCCGGCCTCGTGCCGAAAACCGATATTATTTTAATCATGTTGGGCTCCTTTTTAAGTGGTAAGTAGAAAGTGGAAAGTGGAAAGTAAAAGATTAAAAGCAAATACAAAAGATTAAATACTGGAATTTGCAAATGCTCGTTTCTTTAGTATTTGTCTTTTTATTTTTATCTTTATTTCTACTTACTACTTTCTACTTTCCACTGTTTTTAATCTTTCCACTTTCTACTGCTTTTACTGCTTTTATCTTTGTTTTTTATTTTTATCTTTGTTTCTACTTACTACTTTCTACTTTCCACTTTCCACTTTCCACTGTTTTTAATCTTTCCACTTTCTACTGCTTTTACTGCTTTTATCTTTGTTTTTTATTTTTATCTTTGTTTCTACTTACTACTTTCTACTTTCCACTTTCCACTTTCCTCTTCTCACTGATATCTATATATTATATTCCTATTCGTGCGGCTTTTGAAGGCAATGGGGCAAAGTGTCCAGTTTTTATGCCCGGGGTTTTTCTTCGATGCCAAAAATAAAAACCCGATCATTTTATATAATCAGGTTTTTTGCGCAAAGACACTTTGAAAGCTCGATTTCGTACCTCATGGCCTATTTTCTCCCCGCTCTTGCCTGTTCGGCGACGACAGGCACCATTACAAGGATTAGCGTAGCCGCTATCATTGCGAATCCGCTGATGTATTCGCTGTTCATAATAAAAACCACGCTCATGCCAAGCATGAGGCTTATGCCGTACATCAAAAGAACGGCTCGCTTCTGGCAAAGTCCTGCGGAAAGCAATTTATGGTGAAGATGCCCCTTGTCGGCCTCCATTATTGATTTTCCACCAATGACTCTTCTGCATATTGCAAGGGTTGTATCCATTATGGGAAGTCCCATCGCAAGTATGGGCAGAACCATTGTCAGCGCCGTAGCCCCTTTTATTACACCCTCTATTGAAATTGCCGCCAGCACAAAGCCCAGAAACAGGCTTCCCGTATCCCCCATGAAGATTCTTGCGGGATTGAAATTGAAGGGTAAAAATCCCAGGCATCCTCCTGCAAGTATCAAGGTTACAAGTGCTGTTTCATGCATTCCGTTTACATATGCGATGTACGAAAGAGTTATTGCGGATATTGTGGAAATTCCAGCAGCCAGTCCGTCCAGACCGTCTATGAGGTTGAACGTGTTGGTTATTCCGACTATCCAGAAAACCGTTATCGGAACGCTTAGGCTGCCCAGGTATATGAGGCCTTCAGATTCGAAGAAGTTTGTGAAGAAGTCTATCCTTATGCCGAAATGAACCAGTACAAGCGCCGCGCAAATTTGAACAAGCAACTTTACCTTGGCTGGGACTCCTCTTATGTCGTCCACTATTCCAATTGCAACGATCATGGTTGATCCAATTATTATGCCTGTTGTCTTGTCGTCCACTCCCGCAAAAACAACAAGGGTCGCAACAAAAGCCAAGTAAATGGCCAAGCCCCCCATTCTGGGAATGGGGCTCTTGTGGACCCTGCGGTCGTCCTCCGGCACGTCCATTGCACCGACTTTCCGGGCAAGCTTCTCGACGAAGGGCGTCATTATATAAGTTAGAATGGCCGAAACAAGAATCGGCAGTATGTATATTTCCATGGTTTGAACCCCTGTAAGTGGAACGTAGTAAGTAGAACGTGGAAAGTAAATACAAATACAAAAGACAAATGCATAAGTACAGATGTCAGATGTCAGATGTCAGATGTCAGATGTCAGATGTCAGTAAATACAAATACAAAAGACAAATGCATAAGTACAGATGTCAGATGTCAGATGTCAGATGTCAGTAAATACAAATACAAATGCTCTTTAAGTGTAACGTAGTAAGTAGAACGTGGAAAGTAAATACAAATACAAAAGACAAATGCATAAGTACAGATGTCAGGTGTCAGGAAAAGCAAAGACAAGTGCATATGTAAGATATCAGATGTCAGATGTCAGTAAATGCAAAAGACCAAAAGCAAAAAGTTAAAAGTAGCAAGCAAAAAATTAAAAACAAAAAATTCGTGCAGATGTCAAGCTGTTCTATCTTTCATCTTTTGTCTAATATCTGATACCTGTCATCTTTTATCTTTCATCTTTTTCTGATATCTGTTATCTGATATCTGTTATCTTTTTTTCTTCCTGCTTCACTCTTTCATTCTATCACTCGCAATTTTTTTTGCAATGAAAGGAATTTTTTTGTCACTCAAGTTTAATCTTTATAGAGCACAAGCTCTATTCCGGCTTCCTGAAGTATTGCCATTGAAAGCTCATCCGGATAGCTGCCCTTAAACACCATTTTCACTATGCCCGCATTGACCGCCATCTTGGCGCAAAGGGAGCAGGGCTGGAGGGTAACATACATGCTTGCTCCCTGTATGCTTATTCCGTGGTAAGCCGCCTGTATTATGGCGTTTTGCTCTGCATGCAGGGCTCTGCAAAGCTCGTGCCTCTCGCCTGACGGGACTTTCATTTGTTCCCGCAGGCATCCCCCGAGCTCGAGGCAGTGGCGCATGCCGCTGGGCGCTCCGTTGTATCCTGTGGTGAGTATTCTTCTGTCCTTGACTATAACCGCCCCAACCTGCCTCCTAAGGCATGTCGAGCGCGTCTTGACAAGTTCGGCTATATCCATGAAATACTGATTCCAGTCGGGTCGCATAGGGAAACCTCCGGTTTAAGTGGAAAGTGGAAAGTAGCAAGTAGAAAGTAAAAGATCAAAAGCAAATGCAAAAGATTGTAAATACAGTGGGCAGTAAGTACAAAGACCAACTGCGAAAGATTGTAAGTACAGTAGGCAGCTGGCAGCTGGCAGTAAATGCAAAAAATTAAGTGCAATTGCCAAAACCCTATCTTTTAAACACTCTGTATCGCAAATTGACAGACATTTCACTCATAGACTGTGAATTTTATTCTACAATTGTTTTTTCGCGTACATGGTGCTTCTGCCTTTTCCGATTTTTTCAATATATCCTTGGTCTACCAATTCTTTTAATGCTTTTTCGATGGTCTTGGGACTAATATCCGGGTTCATCATATGAATATCACTCTTCGAGAACTTGCCGAGTTTTACATCAAATACATGCTTTACGCGCTCAGACTTGTTGATGGTTTTGTCTGCTGACAACTCAACCCGATCTGAAAAATCCTTGTATGCAGCCAATATAATGGATAAAAAGTACTTGATAAATGGTTTGTAATCGTTCGTGCCTTCGTGCCAACCCTCCGAACTTTGCAAGAGGGCGTCATAATAAGTTTCTTTAGTTCGCTCAATGTGCATCTCAATGCTGATGTATTTGCCAACGATGTAGCCGCTGCGGTACATCAGCAACAAGGTCAGCAATCGACTCATCCTGCCGTTCCCATCCCTAAAAGGATGGATTGATACAAAATCAAAAATAAAAGCGGCAATCAAAAGTAACGGATCAATCTCTTTGGCATCAATGGCATCTGAATAAGTTCTGCATAGTTTGTTCATCATCTCTGGCGTAAAAGCAGCAGATGCAGGCCTGAAACGAATGAATTTTTCTCCCTGCATGTTTTCTTCTTCAATGACATTATCAACATTCTTGAACATGCCGCCATCTTCAACTGCATTATAAGCGTACAGATCTCGATGCAATTGCAATATGTGATTGGGTGTTGGCAGAATATATTCATGACTGTCATGAATCAACTCCAGTACTTGCCTATAACCGGCAATTTCTTCCTCGTTTCGATTTATTGGCTGAGTCTTTTTCTCAACCAAATCCCTGAGTCTTTTATCGTTGGTGCGGATCCCTTCAATAGCATTCGATGCATTCGTGCTTTGAATTTTGGCAATCTTAAGCATCTTTTGCAGTATGTCCGGATTTGCCTCAATATATAGAGATTGCTTACCTTTGTATTCATGAATAGCAGATAATAACCCTACTGTTTCTCGGTCAAAGAGTTGGGCATCCAAGTCATTGTAATTAAATTCTTTCATCTGTTTCCTCCTATTAACAATAGCTTTCTCCTATTATTGTAGCATAATTAGGATAAACATCAAAGCAATAGGAGAAAATAGACGATTTTCTCCTATTATAACTACCTAATTAGGACAATGCAGCGGAGGATAGAGAAAAAAATTACCAAAACCTAAAATAGCCAAATCTTTTACCGCAAACTGCGCGCTATTATGTCTTTATCTTTTGCTCTTTTCTTTGCTCTTTTCTTTGCTCTTTCTTTCTACTTTCTACTTTCTACTTTCTACTTTCTACTTTCTACTTTCTACTTTCTACTGTTCTTCTATTTCGTCCCAAACAGTCTGTCGCCTGCGTCTCCCAGGCCCGGGACTATATATGCATGGTCGTTGAGTTTTTCGTCTACCGCTGCGACGTATATGTCGACGTCGGGATGGGCCTCTGTCACTGCCTTTATGCCTTCCGGCGCTGCGATGAGGCAGCAAAGCTTAATGTTATGGACTCCCTTGTCTTTTATGAAGCCTATTGCCGCTATGGCCGATCCGCCTGTTGCAAGCATGGGGTCTACCACTATAAGGTCGCGCTCTGTGACATCGGCAGGCATTTTGCAGTAGTACTCTACCGGCTCGAGAGTCTCTGGGTCGCGGTAAAGCCCTATGTGGCCCACCTTGGCGGCGGGTATGAGGGTCAGAAATCCGTCAACCATTCCAAGCCCGGCCCTGAGTATGGGAACGATGCCCACCTTGCGACCGGCAATTATCTTGCCTGTGGTCTTGCAGATCGGTGTTTCGATTTCGATGTCCTCAAGGGGAATGTCGCGAGTAGCCTCGTATGCAATAAGTGTGGACATTTCCTTGGCAAGCTCGCGAAATTCCTTGGCGCCCGTTTTAATGTCCCTTAGATAGGTCAGCTTGTGCTGGATGAGGGGATGATCCATTACATGTACTTTAGCCATTTAAATCCTCCTGTTTAATAGTGGAAAGTTGAAAGTGGAAAGTGGAAAGGAAAAGACAAATTCCAAGGATCAAATGCCTTAAATCACAACTCCAAAAGAATCCAATGTTTTTCCCTTTCTTTCTGTTTTGCACTCTCAGCTTTCCTATTTTAAGTTTATATTAGTCCACATAATTTCATATGGAAAGTAGAACGTGGAAAGGAAAAGATAAATGCCAGGGATTAAGCGCATTAAAGCACAAATCCAAAAGCTTTTTATGTTTAATTTTTCCTTTTCTTTCTGCTTAACTCATTCTACTTTTCAATTATTGGTTTTATCAGTCCATTATTATTTTTTATCTTTTGCTCTTATCTTCTGCTTTAATCTTTTGTTTCTACTTTCCACTTTCTACTTTCTACTTTCTACTGTCTTTAATCTTTTGCTCTTATCTTCTGCTTTAATCTTTTGTTTCCCCTTTCCACTTTCTACTTTCTACTTTCCACTTTCTACTCTTCTATCTCCATTATTTTCTCTACTCTTCTTTCGTGGCGTCCGCCCTCGAATTCGGCTTCG
>Ga0209942_1000368_pt1 | contig 28199 bp, 26 predicted proteins | sample SalPonR1_A_D2_MG_FD_185695 | JGI IMG/M metagenome (GOLD analysis project Ga0209942, IMG submission 185695) | Salt pond soil microbial communities from South San Francisco under conditions of wetland restoration - Salt Pond MetaG R1_A_D2_MG... ...
ATATGGACGGGAGAAGCCTGTCAGGGTATCAGCAAAACAGAATCTGGCTGAATGACGGCGCCGGACGTTTTCGGGAAGTCTCTTCGAATGTGGGTGGTTTCCTGGATCTTGATAGCCGTTCGGTTGCATTTGCTGATTTAAATAACAGTGGTACTCTTGATATAATCGTTGCTACTCAAAACAACGAGGCAAAGGTTTACCGGAATAATACGGACCATGCCAGCAACTGGATTTCGTTTCACCTTGAGGGCACGGATAGTAATCGCAGTGCAATAGGTGCCATCATTGAACTTTACTGGGATGATAAACGACAGGTGCAGGTTGTAAGCGGCGGAAATGCATTCAGTTCTCAAAATCAGAGACCTTTACATTTTGGACTGGGAAAAAGCGAAGAAGTTGAAAAAGCGGTTATAAAATGGCCTTCAGGCAGGGAACAAGTAATTGATAAACCCGAAATTTCCAGGTTACACCGGGTTACAGAACCTACTGGTAATTAATATTTTATCTTTATGAAAACAGACGTAAAAGGGGAATTCAGTAAAGAAGAAACCGTCTACCGGGATGGGGATCTCGCGAGCCGGGAATCCAGCTCCACACCGTCAGCAGTTTCAAAACTGTTTGGCAAAGCAGATCTCAAGTATGGCAAAACATACATGGCACCTCTGCTGATCACTGGAATTCTTCTTGCAGGTCACCTCTCATTCGGAATTCTTGAAAGCTACGATAAATTTATTGCAGCTATTTTAGCAAGTTTTGCAGCAGAACTTGTGCTGGGCCGGTTTATAACCGGAAAATGGAGAAATCTCACAAGCGCTTACATATCAGGTATCAGTGTAGGGATTTTGGTCCGGTCACCAATGATATGGCCGTTTGTGCTTTGCAGTTTGCTTTCGATCTCATCTAAATATGTATTAAGATACAAGGGAACACATATCTGGAACCCTTCAAATTTCGGCATTGTCGCACTGATGATTATAGCTGCCGACAGTGCAGCCGTACTCACAGTTCAGTGGGGCAACAACATGTGGGCAATGGTGGTTATCTGGGTGGTAGGCTTCTTCTCACTCTACAAAGTTGACAGGTTTCATATTTGTGCAACTTATGTATTATCATTTCTTGCTTTTGGCTGGCTTCGAAGCATGTATACCGGTGATCCCTATTTAAGTGAAATTGCACTCATTACCGGCCCGATGTACCAGCTGTTTGTGCTATTTATGATTACAGATCCAAAAACAACCGTTCGATCCAGGTGGGGTCAATACCTTGTAGCTTTTCTGATCGCTTTTGTTGAAATGATATTCAGACTGAATGAAGCTGTTTATGCTCCGTTTTATGCTCTTTTTCTTGTCGGACCCGTCTCGCTTATTATCGAACTTTGGTGGAAAAACCAAAAAGCGGCTAAATTAAGTGTCAGCAATTAAGTGAGAACACAATGTGATCGAACTTCAAAATATTACGAAAATTTATCCCGGTGATGTCCGGGCAGTGGATAATGTATCACTTAAAGTGAGAAAGGGGGAAATTCTCGGCCTTATCGGGAAGAGCGGATGTGGAAAAACGACTACTCTCAAAATCATCAACCGGCTGATTGAGCCTACTGATGGCAGCATTCTGGTTGACGGTGAAAATGTATTGGATAAAAATCCCCAGGATCTGCGGCGTTCTATCGGTTATGTGATTCAGCATATCGGGTTGTTCCCGCACATGACGATCCGGGAAAATCTTGAAACTGTTCCGAAATTGCTGAACTGGACAGAAGATAAGATCCAAAAAAGATGCCTGGAACTTATGGAGCTTATCGGTCTCGATCCGGATGATTTTCTGGATAAAATGCCTGATCAGCTGAGCGGCGGACAGCAGCAGAGAATAGGCCTGGCCAGGGCCTTGGCTTCAGATCCGCCAGTTGTACTGCTTGATGAGCCTTTTGGCGCTCTTGATCCGATTACAAGGGAAAACATTCGGGAAGAGTTTACCCGGCTGCAAGCACGCATTCAAAAAACTATGGTGATGGTTACTCATGATATTTTTGAAGCATTTGAACTGTGTGACAGGATTTGTCTTCTTGATAAAGGAAAACTACAGCAAGTGGGAAAACCTGCGGAATTACTGTTTCATCCCGAAAATGAATTTGTAAAAACCTTTTTTGATTCAAATCGCTTTTTACTTGAATTGAGTATACTCAAATTGCAGGATGTAATTCACTATGCGGAGCCTTATCAAGGTGATGCTCAGGAAACACTGACACTGAATTCATCATTGCCAATTCTGAAAGCGTATGAGCTGATTGAAAAGAATCCAAAAGATGCCATTTGTGTAAACGTTCTGAACAATTCTGGTGAAAGCGAAGGCGTCTATCAATCCGAAGAACTGTTCAATGCATTAACCAGCGCAAGAAAAGCGATAACGTGATATGGAGCAGTTATTTACATTCATAGTTGAGAATTCATCCGAGATGCTGCGGCAGACCGGAGAGCATATAGCTCTTACATTTATTGCATTGGCCATAGCGATCCTGGCCGGGTTGCCGCTTGGAATCCTGGCCACACGATTTAAAAAACTGGAGACATCGGTTCTTGGGAGTGTGGGTGTTATTCAGACGATACCAAGTATTGCATTGCTGGGCATTCTGTTGCCTGTTTTTGGTATAGGTGTGGTTCCGGCTGTGGTTGCCCTGTTTCTCTATGCACTGCTGCCTATTGTTCGGAACGTCCATTCCGGTATCAATGGTGTGGATGCCTCAGTAACAGAAGCGGCCCGCGGGATGGGTATGTCAGATAATCAGATCCTAACCAGGATAGAATTGCCGCTGGCCGTACCGGTAATCTTTGCAGGAATCAGAACGGCTACGGTTATAAATGTAGGCGTAGCTACTCTCTGCGCACTGATTGGAGCCGGCGGACTCGGTGAATTTATCTTTCGCGGAATTGCACTTAATAATGTTCAGATGATTTTAGCCGGGGCTGTACCTGCTGCTTTGCTGGCTCTTGGTTTTGATATGCTCCTGGGGTTTATTCAAAAACATATTAAAATCCTGATCAAACCATTTTATTACATTGCTGCAGTATTGCTTATCGTGAGTGTTCCGTGGCTGTTTATGTCGATATTTGATTCAGATGAACAATCGTTCAGGGCAGGGATGCCCACTGAGTTTATGGAGAGAGCAGACGGGTACAAAGCATTGAAACAGCATTACGGTTTTGATATACCAACAATGGAGATGAACCAGGCGCTGATGTACCAGGCGATAAAAAATAAAAGGGTGGATGTTATTGGAGGCTATTCAACGGATGGACGAATTGATGCTTTTAACTTAAAAGTACTTCGTGATGATAACAATTTTTTCCCTCCCTACAGTGCGGCACCCCTGGTGCATGAAGAAACTTTAAGACAATATCCTGAATTGGAAAACGCACTGGACAGATTGAGCGGCCTGATATCGAATGAAGATATGATCGAAATGAACTTCAGAGTAGATGAAAAAGGTGAAAATCCCAAAGTTGTTGCTGTCGAATTTCTAAAAGAAAAAGAATTGCGCACCGAAAAAGAGAGGCAAGGGTCTGAGGATATAATTGTAGGCGGGAAAAATTTTACCGAACAGTTTATTCTTGCAGAGATGTTTAAGAATGTTATTGAAAATTATACAGAACTTGCAGTCGGAACCCGTCTCGGACTTGCCGGAACACAAATTGTATTCGGTGCACTGATCAATCGTGAGATCGATCTCTACCCGGAGTATACTGGAACCGGCCTGTATGTATTGCTGAAAGCAGATTCCGAGAAGGCCCAAGAACTTGGAAACAGCCAGCAGCAGGTTTTTGAATATGTAAAAGAAGAGACAAAAAAAGAATTCAATCTGGTTTGGCTCGATCCGCTTGGTTTTGAAAATACATACGCCATGATGATGCGCAGTGACCAGGCAAACCGGCTGGGAATAGAGTCGATTAGTGACCTTGTAGATTACTTAGATAATCGCCGGGTTCCGTTGAGATGAATTTTACGTTCTGATAATATCAGCCAAAATTCCAATTTACTCCCCGCCCGATCTCTGGATCAGGAAAATTCCAGTCAACAGCACCCTGGTCACAAGCGTACATGCAGGTTCCGCACTCAATGCAGTCTTCTACCTGGAAATGGACTTTTCCTTTGTCATCCGTTGTATAGCAGTTCGCCGGGCAAACATAGGTAGTGCATTTATGCGGGCACACAGAGTTGCAAATGTCAGTATTAACCACAATATGCGGTTTGATATCCGATTTTGCCTGGTTCCTGTAATTTACAAGACCCAGGCGTTCTGTCAGTTTTAAATTTTTCATAGTGATTTGGCTCCTTTAAATCCTAATTTAATCAGGTCCCACGTGGATGTATGTTCTTTTATGGAATCACGCATTAGCTTATGCGCTTTTTGGGTCGGTTCACTTTTGATAGTAAAAAATTTACGCCCGAAATCGTTAATCAGGTTTGGAACTTTGCCTACCATCATGGGATCATGCAACAGATGAACAGCATCCTGAAAATTGTTTATATCTTTCATTACGTAGCTGTCCGACAATTTATTTTCATACTCTTTCAAATATCCGGCTGTGAAGTCCTCTTTTTCTTTGGCCGAAACGATGGTTTCCGCTGCAAGAATGCCTGAGCGCATGGCATAATCCATTCCCTGGATAGCTTTTCCGGCGTTCATCAAAAGATTGGCAGCTTCACCGCAAATCAGAACACCATCTTTGTAAAGCTTTTCAGGCATCACCCGTTTATCTCCTGAAGATACAACGTGGGCCGAGTATTCAACAATTTCTCCGCCACGTATTGTATCGGCGATGACCGGATGTGATTTGAAGTGGTTTAGTACGTCGTGCGGTTTTTTCACTTTTTCCCGAAGATCCTTGATTCCCAGTACCAGTCCGATCGAGATGGTATCCCTGTTGGTATAGAGAAATCCTCCGCCTTCTACACCATCCGTTGCATAACCTACAAATTCATTACTCATTCCGCTCAGGCCATTCAGCTGAAAGCGGTCTTCCAGTTTTTCTCGGTCAAACCGGATAATCTCTTTGATGCCTGTGAGCATATGATCAGCGGGCACATAACTTTTCTGCAAACCTATTTGCCGGGTAAGCAGATTATTTACACCTTCTGCTATGATAATGCTGTCTGCATAGAACTTTTCATCCCCAGTTCTGATACCGACAGCTTTGTCGTCTTCCATCAATATCTCTTCAACCAGGATATTTGTTGCAAGAAAAGAGTCCATTGAATAATCACTTTCAGCAATCGCCTCTTCGACCTTGCCGGCCAGCCAATGATCAAATTTAGCCCGTAAAACCACAACTCCTGAGTACGGAGTTTCAGAAAAGTGTGACGATTTAAAATCAACTGAAAATGTTGATTGATCATCCATGAACGTAAGTCTTCGATGGTTTATAAAACGTTCCCATCCGCCGTCTTTCTCTTCCCAGTAGTCAGGGACAAGCTTGTTTAAGTCATGACCCCATAAAACGCCGCCTGACACATTTTTTGACCCTGCAAACTCTCCTTTTTCAATCAGAAGAAACTTCATATTATTTTTGGCGAGGGTCATAGCGGCAGCAAGACCGGCAACACCCGCACCTACAATAATACAATCAAATTTTTCATCCATATCAGTTTTTTATTTTTTTTATCTCTTCTATAAAAGGAGGGAGTACTTTGTAGAGATCACCCACAATACCATAATCAGCGATGTCGAAAATCGGTGCGTCAGGGTCTTTGTTAATAGCGACAATCACTTTGCTGTTAGCCATACCGGCTACGTGCTGAATAGCTCCCGATATTCCGATTCCGATATAGAGTTGTGGTGAAACCACCTTGCCGGTCTGTCCGATCTGAAGACTTGGGTCATATACACCAGCTTCCGTAAGTGCTCGTGAAGCACCGATTCCCGCATTCAAAAGAGAGGCGAGTTCAGAAACAAGCTTCTGTCCCTCTTCATCCTTAGCACCTCTGCCGGCAGCGACAATGGTTTCTGCCTCAGCCAGGTCAATCCTTTCCGAGGATGAAGTAATAATTTCTCTCAGAGTAATTCTAAGTTCACTTTCGTCAAAACCAAAGTCAATTGTTTCAATGGAAGTATCAGCCTCTTTTTCATTGAGATCGTATGAACCGGCACGTACAGATACAATTACCGATTCACCTTCTGCACTCACTTCAGAGTTGATCTTTGAAGCCATGACCGGTCGCACAGCCTTTACGCCTTTATCTGTCAATTCAAAAGAGGATACATCAGGCAGTGCGGCTGCTTCCCGATTTGCGGCCAATGCTCCGAGAACATCTTTGGTGCCTTCGGTTGAAGCAAAAGCCGTCAGTCTCGGGTTAACTTTATCCATAGCAACCGAGAGTGCTTTCAGAAGAGGAGTGTTTAAATGATTTTTAAATATGGGATCCTGAATGGTATAAATTTTAGAAGGACCGTATTTTTTTACCGTATCTGTATACTTTTCGGGATCAGGATCAATAATGAGTGCCGCCGATTCGTGGTCATTTTCATCGGCAAGCTTTACACAGTAGGACAAGACTTCAAGAGACGATCGCTTAATTTTACCTTCTGCAATTGCGATGTACGTTAGTAGAGTGCTCATTTGATATCTATGATTAAATTAAATGTGATTAGAAAATTTTCAGTGCAATCAGAACTATAAAACATTTGCTTCTTCATCGAGCAGGTGAACCACTTCTTTTGCAATCTGATCAGGCTCCCCCTCAAACTTTTTACCGGGCTCACGACCCGGTTTTTCCTGGTATCCCAGGATAGTAGTCATCTTATCTACGGAGGATGGATCAAGTCCGAGGTCTGACAGTGAAACAGTATCAACAGGTTTTCGCTTCGATTGCATAATTCCTTTAAGGCTGGGGATGCGGGGTTCGTTCATATCATTTGAACATGTAACAATTCCGGGATTCGGAAGTTCAACAATCTCCCTGCCGGCATCTCCCTGGCGGGTAACAACAAGCTGATCATTCTCATACTCAAGGCCGACAGCATTGGTCACATAGGGCAAATCAAGCAACTCGGCAAGCATGCTGCCTGTAAGTCCGGAATCAGTATCCTGGCTCTGCTTCCCACACGAAATAAAATCATATTCAGATTTTTCAAAGTATTTTGAGAGTATCTGTGCGTAGGCTGCCGAATCAAAATTTTCAGTCTGATCTACTACAATGTGTGTTCCTTTGGCAGCTCCCATTGCAAGGGCTTTTCGAAGTGTCTCTTTTGCTTTTTCGCTCCCGACCATTACCACTTCAACTTCGCCGCCTTGTTTTTCAGTAAGCACAAGTGCTTCCTCAACAGCGGATGCGTCATAAGCATTTAGGATCATACGGTCAGTATCCTGTATCAGCTGACCCTCTTTGATCTGAAGAGGAGCATTGACATCGGGTACCTGCTTTATGCAAACAATAAATTTCATGCGTCTGTATTTTTTTTAGTTAAATATCGTTCCTGTAAATATCTCAAACAGATATATGGAACCGCTTTTCTGATTTATACAATATACAAAACAGGGATGAAAATTCTGTAATGGAAGTGCCAATTTATTATGATAGTTAAAGGAAAAAACAACCAGGCATAAAAAAGGTTTAAACTATTTGGCATCTGATTCAGAATCTGATGAAACAAATTACTAGGGCGCTGCTATAATGTGACCGGGTGATCTCTTTGCGAACCAGAATTATAACAGCAGTGAAACTGAAAGAGGCAAACTATATTTGATAGTAAACATTTACAATATCATAACGACCGCATAAGTTGTTAGAATAACTTAATGTTAGGTGCAGCTCTGTAACAAAGCTAACAATCGCCCATCTTGAATAATAGATGACTAAAGATATTTTTCTCTAAAAAAACCAGTGATGCGTGTATTAATTGTAGAAGATGACTTAATTATTTCTCTTGTGCTTGACAGAATGATTCACCAGTTGGGTCACGAACTTGTTGCAAAGGTGACCACAGGCGAAAAAGCAATAGAGGTAGCATGTGATGAATTACCTGATATGATCCTCATGGATATTCGTTTAGCGGGTGAACTGGATGGAATTGAAACGATGAAAGAGATTCATAAAGTAAATCATATTCCCGTCATATATATAACCGGTAATAATGATAAGAGAAACAGGGAACGGGCGAATGAGACAAACCACATAGATTTCTTAATCAAGCCTGTAAGCATTGAACAGCTTGAGCGCTGCTTTTCTGAAGTAACACAGTCAGCCTGAATTTTTTGAACCGTTTCGGAATTTGTTCAAGCCCTGGGATGAAACTCCTTATGAACCTGGTGAAGCATCGATCTGTCGATATGAGTGTATATTTCCGTGGTCATAATGGAAGAGTGACCCAGCATCTCCTGTACCGCACGTAAATCAGCCCCTCCTTCAAGAAGATGAGTTGCAAATGAATGACGGAATATATGAGGGTATACATTTTTTTTAATATTTGCTTTCTCCGCATATTTGTTCACAATATTCCAGATACTCATTCGCGTTAGCGGTCCGCCTCTCTGGTTGAGAAAAATCCTGTTTTCTGCTTTGTGCGGATTCTTTTTATTTAAAAATTCAGGTCTTGAGATCTCCAGGTAGTGTTCAATAGATGACTGCGCAAACTCTCCGACAGGAACCAGCCGTTCTTTGCTGCCTTTGCCAATCACCCTGATAAAACCGATCTCAAAATAGAGACGCTCCGGCTTCAGATTTGTCAATTCACTTACCCTCATTCCCGTGGCGTAGAGTGTCTCTAAAATGGCTGCATCCCGGATCCCAACTTTGGCAGTTCTGTCAACTGTATCAATTATGCGGTTTATTTCATCAACAGATAAGATTTCAGGAAGATTTTTTGATTTTTTAGGCAACTCAATAAGCTCTGCAGGGTTTGCCTCCGACATGTGTTCTACTACAGCAAACTCGTGAAAACTCCTGATGCTTGAAATATTTCTGGAAATAGAACTCACTGAAAGGTTTAAATCAGTAAGCAGCTCAAGGTACTTTTCGATGTGCTGCAAAGTAACTCCGCCAAGATCTTTTATTTTCAGATCACTGCCTAAAAATCTAAGATATCGGTCCAAATCGTTTTTATAGGATTCAACGGAGTTTAACGCAAGTCCTTTTTCAAGTTTTATAAATTGTAAATAGTGATTTAATTCCGATTTAAAAAAATCCATCCGGCCCCGCTTTATTCTCCTGTTTCTTTATGATCCGTTTCCTCGTTCTGTTCCGGTTCCTCCTTTTTGTCTGTGCTATTTTCCTGAATTTGTTCCTGTTCTTTTTCCGGTTTCTCTTTCTTATCTTCAGGATATTCAACCCTTTTGTGATATACACCGACAAGAATATTTAAAAACGAATCCTTAATAATTTTTATCTGTCGAAATGTAAGCGGACAATCGTTAAGCTGGTTGTCTGCAATATTACCTTCAACAATTCTGTCAATTAATGATTCCAGTTTCGAATAAGTAGGGTCTTTCATTGATCTTGATGCAGCTTCTACACCATCTGCAAGCATAAGGATTCCCTCTTCTTTTGTTTTGGGAACAGGGCCATCATACCTGAAATCCTCTTCCTGTATTTTACCTTCTGTATTTTCTTTTTTTCTTGCCTTTTCATAAAAAAACTTAATCAGTGAGGTTCCATGATGAGATTTTATAAAGTCAATAATCACCTCAGGTAAATTGTGTTCCCTTGCGATTTTAACACCATCGCTAACATGAGCTTTTATTACCAATGCACTCATCCTGGGTTTCAGCTTGTCGTGTTCGTTGCCTGAAGTCTGATTTTCTATAAAATAAGCGGGTTTTTCAATTTTGCCTATATCGTGAAACATTGCAGCAACCCTGCATAACAATGCATTAGCTCCAATAGCCGATGCAGCTGATTCCGCAAGATTGGCCACCTGAAGACTATGGTGAAATGTTCCCGGAGCTTCATTCATCAGATCCTTCAGTAATTTGTGATTAGTATCACTTAATTCGAGCAGAGTGAAATCGGTGGTGATCTTGAACATCTTCTCAAACAGGAGAATTAACGGATATGTAAACAGAATAAAAAAGGAGTTAATAAATATGAAAAACCCATCATTTAGAAATCTTTCCCAGCCTCCGTATCGTGCCAGGGTAAATCCTCCAACCACTGCAAGATAGGTTAAAAAGACAACACCGGGAGTAGTGAAAAAGAATTGTGATCGGTTCTTGATATCACGAACCGAGAAAACACCAAGACTGCATGCAGCAGTTGTAGCTACCAGGTATTGAAAATTATAATCGTGGTAAAGGCCTGTGATTATGGCGAGAGTAAATGTTGCAAGAAGTCCGACCCTTGAATCAAAAATGATTGTGAGTATAATAGGAGCAATCGCAACGGGAACGATATAGCTGTTTACATCTTCGAATGGATACGCTATAGCACTGGCAATATATATGATAGCGAGTGTCAGAAATACCAGGAGAAACATAGACACATCTTCATATATTTTTCTTCTGTATAAATAGAGATACATGAAAAAGACAAATGTTGAGATCACAATTACAATTACTTCACCGCTGTAGCGCAGCCATCTCTCCATGGCAGATGCTGTTGAAGCTCTTGCTGAAGCAAGGCTCTCAAGCATATTGGCTTTTTCTTCCGTAACTATGTCACCCTTGCGTATAATCACCTGACCCTGCGCAACAGCTCCTTTCGTTTGTGAAATATCATCCAGATTTTCCTGAAGACGGGTTTCTGTATCCGATTCACTGTAAATTAAATTTGGAATAATGACCTGATTAAAGATCTGGGTTGCAAGAGTAGCTTTGTCTGTGGAATAGAGGCGGTCAAAACGGGAGATGGCGTATTCCAAAGCTTCGATTCTGTCACGCACTGCCGAAAGGTTAACCGTTCTTTCTGTTCTCTCCTCTAAATTACGAATGGTTATTTCCGATTGTGATATTTCACTTTTAGGTTTATCAATGATACCATCACTGAAAAGATTCTCGATGATGTCATCAAGGTTATTCCGGATGTCGTTTATTATAAGCCTGGATGATGGTTGATTATTCAGTTGTATTTCTGCATAATTTTCCAGAAGCGTATTCCAGGCAGTTTCAGTAAATCTCAAATCACTTAGATTTTTTTCCTGGATAAAACGCAAACTGTCGTTTTGTGCAGAAACATCCGGATTATCGATTGCCCGCTGCCACTGCAGGTAAGCATCAAGTACCGGCTGCATATTGCGATATAGTGAATCAATCCGGTTCTGTATCTTTAAACCGGCATCAGGATCAACATGGAAAATCGGAACGGTATTTTCTCTGACTGCCTCTCGCTCAGATTCCAGTTCTGACCCACTCTTTTTTATGGAAAATGTAAAAGGCGCGGTTAAATCATTTGCTTTCCAGGGTTCCCCGATTGTATAATTCGAAACGGGCTGAAAGGAGGGCTGAGGCAGTATAATGACAATAAGAAGCAGAAAAGCAAAAAATATAAAACCACGTGCATATTTTCTTTTCTTTTCCGCCGATTCCTGTTCTTCCTTTTTTTTCTTTTCTCCAATATTTGGGACACCCTTTTTATCTTTTGGAGAAAGTCCGAATTTTTCAAGTATGCTCATAATCGACTATTAACGCAATTCCTATCACAATGTTATCACTTTAAAACAAAAGTATAGCAAGGCGATGGTTCAGAACAAAATTTCAGTTTTGGAATGTCTGCTCAGTTTTTAAAAAATTACTCCCGGATGGATAAAGAATATCAGGAATTCATGATCATTTTAATTCATTTTCAATCATATTCCGGAAATCATTCTCATCAAGAACAGGAATACCCAGTTTATTGGCTTTTTCAAGCTTGCTGCCGGCCGATTCACCTGCGAGCAGGTAATCTGTATTTTTACTAACTGAAGTTGTTGTACTGCCACCGTGTTCTTCAATTAAATCAGTTGCTTCTTTCCGCGTCAGGTTCGGAAGTGAACCTGTCAGTACAAATTTTAATCCCTTAAATTTTAAAGAAGTAATTTCTTTCTCTTCGTTTTCAAAAATTAATCCATGATTTTTAAGTTGCCGGATAAGACGGAGGTTACTTTCATGGCTAAAGAATGCAATTACTGACTCCGCTATCTTAGGGCCGATTGAGTTAACGCTGATAAAATCTTCAAATGTTGCTTCAGCCAGGTTCTCAATATTCTGAAAAGAAGACGCCAGGTCTCTTGCAACCGTTTTCCCGACATAACGGATTCCAAGAGCGTATAGAACTCTTTCAAAAGATTGATTTTTACTTTTCTCAATTGCATCAACAAGGTTTTCCGCACTTTTTTCAGCCATTCTTCCCAGGGGGATCAGTTGACCGGCTGTGAGTGAATAAAGATCTGCGTATGTTTTTATAAGTTTATTATCCACAAGCTGATTTACAACTGCTTCACCCAGCCCTTCAATATCCATTGCATCGCGGGATGCAAAATAGATAATTCGTTCCCGAACTTGCGGAGGACATTGAGGATTTACACATCGCCATGCCACCTCACCCTCAAATTTTTCCAGTTTCTCACCACAGGCAGGACACTCAGCAGGCATAGTAAACGGATCGGGACGGCCTATTCTATCCGGGTTTACAACACTTACTACCTGGGGAATGATATCCCCGGCCTTTTCAACAACAACAGCATCACCAGTTCGTATATCTTTTCTGTGGATTTCATCTTCGTTATGAAGAGTGGCGCGCCTAACAGTCGTCCCTGCCAGTTCCACCGGTCCTAGTTCAGCTACTGGCGTTATAGTGCCAAGCCTGCCAACTTGTAGTGTAATTGATTGAAGAGCTGTTGTTGCCTGTTCAGCTTCAAATTTATATGCGATAGCCCATCGGGGAGACTTGGCTGTTCGCCCAAGTTCGCTGCGGAATTTCTCTTCATTTATCTTAATAACTACGCCATCTGTTTCGAAAGGGTGGTTATGCCGGATTGCATTCCAATGTTCAATAACTCCAAACAGTTCTTCTATATCGGAACATACATGGAAATAGTCTGAAACAGGCAGATTAAAAGCTGCCATCATTTTTTGCTTTTGTTCTTGTGTCCGGTTGATATCGTTATCTTCAAGAAGCAGATCGAATGCAAAGAAGCGAATGGGCCTGCGGGCTACTTCTCGTGGATCCTGCATTTTCAGTGAGCCGGCTGTCGAGTTTCTGGGATTTGCAAAAGGCTGCAGCCCCTGTTCATCCCGGTATTGATTCAGTCTGACGAATGCCTCTTTTTCGATAAAAGCCTCGCCCCGGACTTCCACGACTTCCGGCGGAGAGTCACTGAGCTGAAGGGGTATATCCCGGATTGTTTTGATATTTGCAGTTATATCATCGCCACGTTCACCATCACCCCTGGTTGCACCTAAAACAAGTTTTTCATTTTCATAGCGCAGGCGTATCGATGCTCCGTCAAATTTTAATTCAGCGATATAGGAAAAATCATCATGACCTAAAATATTTTTAACGCGCTTGTCAAAATCCCGCAATTCATCCGAATTATATGTGTTTGACAAGCTTAAGAGGGGATCCGGATGTTCCACGGTTGGAAATGATTCAGAAACCGACCCGCCAACACGTTTAGTGGGAGAGTCCGGGTCAGTAAGATCAAATTTCTTTTCCAGATCTTCGAGCGTTTTGAGAGCTTCATCAAACTCCCTGTCGGAAATAAAGGGTCTTGCATCATCATAGTAAGCTTTATTGGCGCGTTCAATCAAATCTCTGAGTTGCTGAACACGCAATACGGCATCTTTTCTTGTCATATATGAAAAAATTAGAATGTCGGCCGGTTTGCTACTGAATCAGGTTCTGCGATACTTTCAGGGATTTCAAGTGGTACAGGATTGGCCCATTTTGGATCAGACATAAAAAATGAACGTGTAAGTTCAACCATATTTTCTTCAGGGTTAAAATGCTCCTGTCTGAAATTCTCTATCAAATGGCCGTTGAGAAACATAAGCATTTGACTGTAGCGTCCTCTTACACGAATTGAATCGCTGAATTCATATCTTAGCATTACTCCCTGATCAATCCAGTAAGGATCAATTCTCGGCTTCAAATCACTCCAAACCCTGACAGGATCCAGATTTCCGGTTGCAGCATAAATTGAGAGGTAGAGTGTATCTGCCAGTGTTTCAGCCTGTTGCGTTTCTGAGGGTGTTTCTGAAAAATCCAGAGCGGGGCCGTTTTCAGGTTCAAAATCAGGTCGTTGCGTCTCTGTCTGAACATTGTCGGAAGCTGATTGTTCACTGCCTGTAAAGATATCACTTTCAAAAATCAGAAAAGCGATAACTACCGCAATTATTGCAATGATGCCGATTCCAATCAGCCAGATTGGTTTCGGCTTCTGAACAGTACTGATTTTTGTGCCTAAATCAGCCCAGTTTATCTTTCTGACTTCAGGCAGTGGCGTAGGCTTAAATGTTGAACCTTCTTCGTCTGAATCAGGTTCGGTTGTCTCTTCCGGAGGTACTTTTTCCGGCTCTTTTTTTGATTTTACAGAGGGGGCTTTGGGAAGAACGGGCTTATCACCGGCATCAGAAAGCCCCGGATACTCTTGAATGAGCAAGCTATTGTAATTCCCGGCCTCCTGTTGATTGAGAGCCTTTATGATAATTTCATCTTTTATTTTCAAAGCTCTTGCATACGTTCTTACAAAACTCCTAACATAGGTCTTTATTTCAACCGATTGTTTGAAAATATCACCACTCTCAATAGCCTGAATTGTATCTAAAGGTATTTTTGTGATGTCATGTACATCTTCAACAGAATAATTGAGGTGTTTTCTGATAGTTGCAAGATCTTTTCCGACGGACGACATTTTTTAATAAATTAAATTTTAATAAAAGAAACCAATTTACACAAAGCTGATTTCTGTGGAAACCGAAATTAAATGAAAGTTTAATAAATATTTAAGTGTTTGTGCTTTTATTTGTTTCGGGATATAAACATTTTATCAACAATACTTATCCTGTATAGTAAGTATTTATTTTCAATCTATGAATCAAGATACTATGAGACGTTTCATGAAAGCAATACACGATTTCGTTTATCCGCACTGTTGTATCTGCTGTGGCGAAAGTATAGAAAATTATGATTTTTATATTTGTGATTATTGCAGCCTGTCCCGGTTTGAATCAATCTTAAATAATCGACTGGTATTACCTGAATCCGTTATTGATGTTATTTCTCTCTGGAAATTTGACAAAGGAGGTTATTTGCAAGAGATCCTGCATCAGTTGAAGTACAACAGGATAGAAGGAGCAGGTATACATCTTGGAAAATTACTGGGGATGAAGCTCATTCAGATTTTCCCGGATATTGGCAGAGAGGGCATCCTTATACCGGTACCCCTGCATCATACTAAAGAGAGGCAAAGGGGGTTTAATCAGGCAAGATCAATCGCAGAAGGGATCTCAGATCAGCTTAAAAGGCCGGTAATTAATAAAGGAAATATCATGAGAATTAAAAGAACAATAACCCAAACAGGTTTAAATACTGAAGAGAGGTCAATTAATCTCAGCAATGCCTTTGATATAATTGTTAACAGTGACTTTAATTCCTGTATACCGGTAATTGTGGATGATGTGTTTACAACGGGCACTACTACTTTTGAGCTTGCAAAAGAAATTCACAACAGGGCAGGCAGAAGGTGTTATATTGCCACCGTTGCACAAGCCTGAATTGATATCAAACTATCATTTCTTTCTTTATAAGGATATATTTGAAAGCATATGATTGAAAATGTAAAAGATGATATTAACATTTTAGAGACAGATCTCTATACGGTAACATCCGGAGGGCACTGGTTCAATGCTACCAGCAGTACTGTAGAAGAGTATGTACCCGGATTACTGGACAAACACAGCTTTGATAAACTGCTTTCTAAAGCAGTTTTGTGGATAAACAGCACCGACAGTATTTCTCTGCTTCTCTATTTTATACTTGTCTTTACCACAAATACGATAGTGGCAGCGGTGGCAGCCATTCTCTTTTACTTTTGGTGGTTTTTTTACAAAAGTGCCTTTGTAAATCTTTTGTTTATGCCTCTTATAAATATTTTAAACAAAGATATAACACAGCTGTTAATTGCTGCCGTAGCACTGAGTTTTTTGGGAATTAATGAAAATTACACCGGATTGTTAATCGGTGTGATCTACCTCTTTTTGTTTAAAGTTGGCCTGCTAAGACTCTTGCTGAATAAAATTATGCAGGGACGTATGAAAAACAGACTCCCGCTTAATGACAAAGTTTTCAAAATGGTTTTGATCAGATATGCCATGTATGAAGACATTGCTCCGCCTGAAGTCGAAAAACTCGATAAACACGTTCAAAATGCAATTATGAAAAATAGATTGAATCGCAAAAAATGAATGCGAAAACTCTTTTCCTGGCACGACATGGTGAAACCGATTATAATAAAAAAAACTTACTGCAGGGCCGCGGTATTAACGCATCTTTAAACAGTAATGGACTGTATCAGGCCGAACTCCTTGCCGGTTATCTCAGTAATTACCCGCTGCAAGCTGTTATCAGCAGCAGTCTGAAGAGATCCTACCAGACAGCCGAACGGCTTTCAAAAAGAATTAATGTTGATATTCTTCAAAAAAAAGACCTGGACGAAATGGATTTTGGTGACTTCGAAGGAGCAACTTTCAGCGAAGTTGGAGAGGATCTGAAATATTTTCAGCGGGAATGGGCAAATGGCAATACCGGCCTTAAACTGCCCGGTGGAGAATCACCCCAGGATGTTTACCAGAGAGTTTCGGAATGTATAAATTCCATTATTCATGAAAACGGACATACTCATTATGCTTTTATAGTACATGGTCGTCTTATACGAATCATTCTGGCTGAATGGCTTGGCTACGGGCTCAACAATATGCAAAGAATAAAACATTCGAATGGAGCCGTTAATAAACTGGTTAAACAGAGCAATAATTTTATTTGTGTAGGCTACCTGAACAAAACAGATCATCTTTTGGTTGAACCGGCAGCATACCAAAATTAATGAGAAACAAAACCATTCAGCAAAAATCTTCAGATGAGTGAAAAAGTAAGAAACATGTTCGCTGACATTGCCGGCGATTATGATCGTATTAATTCCATATTGTCATTTGGCGTACACAATGCATGGCGAAAAAAAACAGTTCTTGAAAGCGGCGCTTCACCCGGCGATGATGTACTTGATTGCGCCACCGGTACAGGAGACCTTGCACTTGAGTTTAAAAAAACCGTTGGCAAGGATGGATACGTACTGGGAACTGATTTTTGCAAAGAAATGATTGAGCATGCTCCGGTCAAAGCAAGGGAGAAAAACATGGAGGTCGATTTCCAGGTTGCAGATGCTATGGACTTGCCTTTTCCTGATAACCGCTTTGATATTTCAAGTATCGCATTTGGAATTCGGAATGTTGACAATCCTGTGGTATGTTTACAGGAAATGGCGCGTGTTGTTAAACCGAAAGGTAAGGTTGTTATCCTGGAGTTTGGCCAGCCAACAGGGTTTATCAGATTTCCGTATCAGTTGTACAGCAAACACATAATGCCTGCGATTGGCGGATGGCTCAGTGGCAACAGGGAAGCATATACATATTTGCCTGAAACCAGTGCCGCGTTTGCATCAGGTGAGTCATTTCTGGAGCTGATGACAGAAGCAAATGTATTTGATTCAAAAAAAGCTGTAAAGTGTACGGGGGGAATCGCATATATATATGTTGGTTCAGTGAAATAAATGTATATTTACCTTCTTGTTCAATGAAATAAATAATACCTACATGCATATAGAAGAAATTAAAAAATATATTCCTCACAGATACCCGTTTTTACTTGTTGACAGAGTACTTGAACTTGAGGAAGATCGAATACTGACAATTAAAAATGTCAGTGTAAATGAGGATTTTTTTAACGGGCATTTTCCGGGTACTCCTATAATGCCCGGTGTTTTACAGCTTGAAGCGCTCGCGCAAAGCGGTTGTATTATGCTGATGAAAAATAAAGTAGAGGAACCCGAAAAAAACCTGATCGTATTCACAGGCATTAAAAGTGCCAAATTCAGAAAATCTGTGGTTCCGGGCGATCAGCTTCGAATGGAAGTGATATTGACGAATCAAAGACGAAATTTTATAAATATGGAAGGAACAGCACAAGTAGACGGCAATAATGTGTGTGAGCTTGTTGCCTCTGCGGCAATCGTTCCGGTTGAAAAAGCATGAGTACACAGAAAAGATCAAATAATCCGGTTAAAGTTACAACTCAAACTGTTGTTGAAATGAAACAGCGGGGTGAAAAAATAAGTATGCTCACTGCTTATGATTATACAATGGCGGGTATTGTTGACTCGGCAGGTATTGATGTAATCCTGGTAGGAGACTCTGCAAGTAATGTGATGGCTGGTTTCGATACAACGGTTCCCATGACATTGGATCATATGATATATCATACTTCTTGTGTGGTGAGAGGTGTCAACAGATCACTTGTGATTGCTGATTTGCCTTTTATGAGTTTCCAGGTAACAGCAAAAGAAGCATTGATAAGTGCTGGAAGAATGATGAAGGAGGCTGGTGCACACGGGGTTAAACTCGAAGGGGGGAGCAGCGTAATAAATACGGTGAAACGTATCGTGGATGCAGGTATCCCTGTAATGGGGCATTTGGGACTTACTCCGCAGAGTATCTATAAATTTGGTACATATAAAGTTCGTGCAAAAGAAGAGGAAGAAGCTAATAAACTGATTGAAGATGCCCGGAAGCTTGAGAAGGCAGGTGTATTCTCTCTTGTGCTGGAAAAAATTCCCGCTCAGCTCGCCAAAAAAGTAACTGATTCAATTTCAGTACCAACTATTGGTATTGGTGCAGGTCCCGATTGTGACGGACAAGTTTTGGTTCTTCACGATATGCTGGGCTTGAATAAAGATTTTTCTCCACGGTTTTTACGAAGATATGCGGACTTGAACAAGATTGCCGGTGAAGCTGTCAAAAACTATATATCGGATGTTAAATCCGGTGAATTTCCAAATGAAAACGAGAAGTATAATTAAGTTTTTTTCATGAGTGATCAAAGACCGCTTATACTGGTTTGCAATGATGATGGTATTTTTTCGCAGGGAATAAAAGCTCTTGCTGAAGTTGCTGACGAATTCGGTGATGTCGAAATAGTTGCACCCGACAGACAACAAAGTGCCGTTGGACACGCAATTACGGTATCAACACCGCTCAGATCAAGGTCTTTTCAGATTGATAACCGTTTTCACGGACAAGCGGTAACCGGAACTCCTGCAGATTCTGTGAAACTTGCTCACAATCAGCTTCTTTCAAGAAAACCTGACCTGGTAGTAAGCGGAATCAATCATGGTAGCAACGCAGGCATTAATATTCTCTACTCCGGAACTGTGAGTGCTGCTACCGAGGGTACTATCCTGGGTTTACCATCCATTGCAGTTTCTTGTACCGATTTTAGCGAAGATGCTGATCTATCAGGTTCTAAAGAAGCTGCAAGAAAAGTAATCGGGTATGTTTTAAACCATGGATTACCGGGCGGTGTAACATTAAACCTGAATGTACCTGCAGGGCCATTAAAAGAAATTAAATGGTCCCGCCAGGCACATAGCCGGTATGTAGAAGAATTTGAAGGAAGAATGGACCCAAATAACAAGTCATACTACTGGCTTACAGGTAAATTCGAACTTCTGGACAACAGGGAAGACAACGATATCTCTATACTTGAAAAAGGATATGCTTCACTTACGCCCATCCAATATGATTTAACCTCTTACTCGCTGCTCAGAGATCTGAATCAGGTTAAATTATAAATGCAGATAATCAAAGATTAAACACCGAATAGTGCATTGCAGTGTTGCGGATAAAAGGAGAAAAAATTTAATTTACTCTCCCCATAATAGATAAACAGAGTAATAATTTCCGATTTCGTGAACCTCCATATTCAGAAGGTTTAGCTGGCTATCACTTTCATCATCAATACCTGCCTTGTTTTTTGCTTTGTCCAGACCTTTATTGAATGATATCTCAACTGAGCGGGATTTACCGTGTGACACATAAACCTGGTTATACCCCGGGTATCTATTTCTGAGCGACTCCGGCTCTCTGTACCAGGATGGAGCCGGGTGATTAACACTGTCAGAAAATTTGAGAATCTTAAATTCGAAATCAGAAACAGTTTTATTTGAAGAATCTTCCAATTCGATATTGTAACTTCTATCGGTTTCGAAGGTGATTTGAGCGGGGGTTTTAACTATTCTCTCTCCATCTATTTTTACAGATAGATCTCGTTTTTTGGAGAAGAGGTCAGAATGAATTTCAACAGACTGTTGAGCTTCCGTTATCAAAGGCAAAAGTATAAAAAGAAGTATCAGTATATGTCTCATAAACTCTCTATTTCTTCCGATTGACAAATCTTGCTGTAATTTATTTAATTAAATTTGAATTACAAGATATTTTGTGAAATTCTATAACTTTACACTAAAAGGATTCTTTTTTTTACGTTAATCCGTTTTTTATCAAGAAGTTTCGTCTATAAGAAATTTTACAATCCGCTCAGAGGCTCTCCCATCTCCAAAAAGTGCTTTCTTTACTATTCCCCTGTTACCGGTTAAAAAATATTCAGTATTTTTAATGATCTCCTTCTCACTGGATCCAACAAGCACTCCTGCACCTGATTCAATCAATTCGGGTCTCTCCGTTGTATTTCGCAGAACAAGAACGGGCTTTCCCAGAGCAGGTGCTTCTTCCTGAATCCCACCCGAATCGGTCATGACCAGGTCACAGGCTGACATGAGTGGTATAAAATTAAAATAACTTAAAGGGTCAATTATGGCAATTTGATCATGATTTTGAAGCATTGCAAGATGCCGGTTTACGGACGGATTAGGATGAACCGGGAAAACAAATTTATAGTCGGGATGAATATCAGCAAGTGTAAGTATAGCCCTGAAAATTTTTTTTTGAGATTTCCCATAGTTTTCCCGGCGGTGACAAGTCAGTAAAATTAATTTTTCGTGATTGGATACAGAGTAAGCTTTTTTGATATCAGCGCTGGTTACATCCACCTTTTTTAGAATCAGGTTTAATGCATCAACTACAGTATTTCCGGATACCAGGATAGAGGCTTTATCTACCTGCTCCAGTAACAGATTTTCTTTTGAACTTGAGGTCGGGGCAAAATGAACGGATGCCAATCTGGAAATTACTCTTCGATTCATCTCCTCCGGAAATGGCTGATTCATATCGTGCGATCGCAACCCTGCTTCCACATGTGCTATTTTTATCTTTTCCAGGAAAGCTGCTTGTGCGCCTGCCAATGCCGATGAAGTGTCACCCTGAACCACTACCCAGTTGGGCTTAATACGATTAAAAAGAGGGGGTAAATCGGATAAAAGCCTTTGCATTACATATGCAGGTGTCTGGTTTTCTTTCATAATCCGGAGATTATAGTCAGGTTTGATCTCAAACCAGTCGAGTATATCATCAGCAAGGCTTGCGTGTTGTCCGGTAAGTACAACAACAGGTTTTTGCCCAATTTTTTGAAGTTTTAAAATAACAGGTGCGAGTTTTATAGCTTCAGGCCTGGTACCAAGCAATATCAAAAATGGAGAGATCATTAAAGCAGATTTTTATAGACGTCAAGAGTCATATCAGCTACATTCTTCCAGCTGTATTTTTTACTTATAACTTTTTTCAGCACATCCGAGTAATCGGAATCTAAAGCTGACTGAACTGTTTTCACTATAGAGGGGATTGATTTAGGGTCAAGGTAAAATGCTTCGTCCCCAAAGTATTCGTCTGTTCCTCCGAAACGTGTGATGGCAATTTTGCAATTGGCAAGTGCAGCTTCAAGTGCTGCAATTCCCGGAGTTTCAAACAGAGAGGGGAGCACAAACGTGTCTGCAGCCGCATAAGCGGAAGCCAGTAAAGGGTCATTATTCTGAACAGAGTCAATGAGCAAAATGCGATCATTCAGGCCGGCAAGCTCTTTGCAATCACGACTGTAAGCATCATTACCAAATGAACCAATGATTACAAGGTCGTGATCAATATCTTCAAAAGCTTTGATAAGCCTCCAAACGTTTTTCCTGGCAGCTGACGGATCACCAACAAAGAGCACAAAATTTTTGATTCCGTGTTTCTGAAAAAAATAATCTGGTGTCGCTTCTTTAAATTGTAAATTCACGCCATTCGGAATCACTTTTATTTTATCTTTTGAAATTCGAAATCCCTCTTCGATCAAATTTGCCTCTGCCGATGTATTTGGAAGAATAGCATCTGCTGACTGACAGATTTCTGCTTTTATTCCATAATCAGTAAATATTCCCTTTACAAAGGGTTGAAAAACTTTTTCGAAACGAATGGCTGCTTTGATTGCTGAATATCCTCTTCTTGTGTAAAAAACCGGTGAGATAACGAGTTTTGTATTGGCGCTTGAGAGTTGCCGGGCTATTGATAAAGTTTCATTGCCCGCAAGAAATACGTGAATGATATCGTATTGATCAGGTTTTACCGGTTCCCAGGGATTAAATAAATCAATGTGAACTCCCGGCCTGTCGAGATATTTTACAGTTTGAAATGACTGAGTTCGCACTCCGCCGTTAACAACACCGGCAGAAAGGGGCGTGATAGTCAATATTTTTAAATTTACAGTCTCCATAATTTGCTGAAAAACTCAGATTTTAAAAGTTTCATTTTATTTACCTTATCCTTTTTTGTCAAATTCGTTATTCGTTCACTTCTATAGGACTCGCTATAGAAGGGCATAAACTCTTTTTCATTTAATGATAACTTAACAGGCCGGGTAATCAAAAATTTATTACTATGAGTGTGTACAGCCAGATTAATCGAATCATCATTACCGGTGAGCCGCATGGAAAGTACGTTCTCAGAACCGGAATAAAATATGTGAAGAGCAGCAGATTCACGTTTGTGCCACCATAATGCCCACTCTAAGAATGTCATGAACCTGATATTCGTATTCTCTTTAATTTTATCAAACACATTTTTCCAGACATCCAGATGATTGTCGGAGGGATGATGGTAAAGTGCAATCGGATCGTGAAAATAGTGCTGTGTTTTCGCAAATTCAGAAAAATAGCAAGCCATTTCAGTTTCATTTGCCCCGGCTTTTTGAAGAGAAGCCATGCATATCGGATGGACAGGAAGCTGAAGTGAATTTTCAGAAGTGAAAAGGGGAAGAGAATTGTATGCAAATGAAAATTCACTGGTGTATCTGAAGTGAAAATCTTGTAGTGAATCTGCAACAGTTTTATTCCATATACCATAAGGTGACGCATACCCGGAGGGGCTAAATCCTGCAGATGTTAACCTCTTAACAGCCTCCCGAATATTTCGCTTATTCTGCTGAGATGTATTGTAGACTTTGTGCTGATATCCATGTACGGCAATTTCACAGTTCTCAATATTGTGAAACTGGTCGAGCCAGTTTTCGTGAGCTTCTACATGAATGAACCAAGAGTTGGGTATAGACTCATTATGCAAAAAACGAGTCAGGTTTTTAACTTCAGACCGGGTTGCAAAATCTGAGTCGATACGAAACAGGCATACTGTGTCTGAATTTTCAGGATGCCACCATTTGTGAACAAAAGGAATGTTTTGCATTTCATGCAGTTGCAGCAGGAGCCGCATGAAAAGGTGTACAAGTTTTTGTTTGGATACCCTGCTTACATGTTCACTTGCCACTTCATCACTATTGACAAAAAATTCTTTTTGAACAGTTCCGGTATCCATATATAAATTACCAAGAGGTAAACCGCAAAATATGTAGGGATATATTTCATCTGAATTGACCCAGATGGTTTTTTCGGCAGTAAACGCTTTGGGATGTTTCAAAACCTCAGCATATATATCAATATTGCCTAAATCCCCCATGAATTTATTGTCGTGTTTTACAGTTATCTGTGTCACCCTCTTTTTACGAATGCTGTATTGGTTCATCACATCGCAAAGGTCCAGAACAGCGCCTCCCGATTTTGTGTAATTCTCCAGCTGATTCATGTCGCTTGCTACGTATTTATCACAGATTATTGCTGAAAAATTATCTCTCCAGTTCTCTTTTACATTGCCGCATCTTTCCCACGCAGCGCCGATACTGTTCAGCATCTTTTCAATACCGGGGTTGCCAGATAAAATACCGATGCAGATTCTCTGTTTCATGGAAATAAGCGCTTTTTAAGCCATGAAAATTCCTGTTTATGCAAAATCTTGAACCCATATAAAATAACTAAATACAGGGATGGCAAAACCAGCGCAGAAACCCGGTACTGATTCGCCGATAGTAAAATGCCTGTCATGAGTACTATCATGAATACAGCAACCTGGAGCATCGGTGTTTGAATTTTTATATTCACTACTTTTGAGAAAGAAGCATACATAAACAGCATTATTGTTATTTCAGAAAGTATCACAGCAAATGAGATCCAGCTTAAATTACCAATAGATGATACAAACAAAAGAAGAAAAAGAATGGCTATACCCGCCCGCATGGCACTTTGTAAATAGTCTGAATCGTGCCCGGTTGCAATAAGACCATAAGCAAATATTGAATTGGCAAACGTCGCCGGAAGGAAAAATGATAGTATGGGAAGAACGAAAGCGGATTTACTATAGCCATCTCCAAAAATCAAAGGAATAATGGTATCTGCACCATAGTAGAGAAACAAGGCAGCTGCACAGCTAAAGGCAGTTGCCAATTTTAAAAGGTTATTGAGGTGGTAAACAGCATCCTTTCTTTTGTTTTTCCAGATCCTCGACAGATTGGGAAGCAGGAGAGTTGTTATCATTCTGTCGAGCAGCATGACCAATAAAATTAATTTAAAAGCAGCACCATAGTAACCCGCCTGCGAATTTCCCAGGAAATACCCGATAAAAAGAGGAGGTAAGAGAATGACAAATTGTGCAAAAAGACTTCCCAAACCAAGCCTGAATCCGTCAGAAATCAAAATTCTGAGGTTGCCCTGGTTCATTTCAAAAAGATTGAGAGATTTTCTATTCTTGTATAAGGCGAGTAAAAACAGAGCGGCAATGGTAACAGAAATTGTATAAAAGACAGGTACGTAAATCAGCTCATTCGGTCCGGTTAAAAAGAAGACCAGGAAAAGATAGATTGAAGCCTGAAGAATTCTCGAATAGGTTATCCGGCTGAATATCTGCAGGCCGTTGTATAACCACTCTATCTGAATGGAATGCGGAATTATTGCAAGTAAAAAAAGCTGCAGTATAATTGCTGTGGTTCTGTTTTCATAAAAGATTATCCAGATCAGGATAGAACCGGTTATGAATGATACTACGGCCATAATCACTTTTGCAGAAAAAATCTGGTTTTCTGAATAGGTGTGATTTGGTTTTTTTGATACTTCCCTTGTTCCAAGAGTGTTGAGACCAAGGTCTGCGAACCAGAGTCCGACCCCCAAAACTGACAGCCCGATAATGATCACTCCATAACCGTCAGCACCAAAGGTGCGGGCAAGATAAACTGTGGTCAAAAACCCGATAATCCTGACACCGATATCACCTGATAATATCCAGGTAGCTTTTGAAGCAAGTTGACCCATAATTCAGGTGTTTTGAAGAATTTCCTTGAGTTCTTCAGACGTTTTGAAGGGAATGATATTCGGCAGATCCTCAAGTTCTTTGAGACAGCCCGTTAATGGCAGGATTATTTTTTTCCTATAACTTCTTGCCAGTTCTACTCCTCCCGAGGTTAAAATATCTTTATAGTTAAAAACAGCATAGTCGGCAGCATTAAAAAACTCAGCAACACACTCTTCACTGATAAATTTCGGTATGATGTGAATATTTTCAGCATCTTCCTGAATTGCTTTTATCTCTTTGTAAACCTGCATATGGCCTTTTTTAACAGGCCCTGCAATAATTAATTTCTTACCGGTCTTAAGTGATTTAAAAATTCTGGCAATTTCCGGAATCCCTTTATACGTACTGATGTTTCCAAAAGTCAGGTAGATGGAATCGGTTCCCTTCAGGTTTAAATTAAAACGCTGATTAATAGCTTCTGCCGCGGCTGCATGAGGGATCAGTTTTGCTGGAAATTCAGGGTGAGGTATTATTATAAATTTGTTTCTTGGCACATTAAAAAATTCGCTCATTTCATCTGCAGCGGTTTCACAATGTACATGTAGTTTATCTGATTTTATGGCCATCCACTTTCTTAACAGAAAGTTTCCTCTGAAATATCTTCTGTCATGCGGCATTTTGTTATGTATTGTCCAAACCAATCGGCCTCCCAGAAGTTTATAAAAGTATAAACATATCCATTTATAGACCATACCTAAAAGTGCTCGTTTGTCCTGGAATTCCAGCCAGTGGTAATGTACTATAGAAGGATTCCGGGATAACCTGGAGAGAACGAATTTTATATGAGCGACTGCACTTATGGATTTAACCTGAGGTGGGTCGTTACTTTCGATAAGATCTTTATAAAAAAGATAGAGATAGTCAGATTTTGGATATTCATATCTGACTAAAGGTATTACGAAAAGGGTTTTAATATCCGGAACCAGCTTTTTGTAAACAGACTGTAGATTTATGGTTTCCCCCATTACCAGCGATTTACTCCTTTTTTGGATAATTTCAACCTATTGATTTTAACTTAGTAACTGAAATAAATTTTCAAAAATGAAAAAAAATTGATCAGCAACATTGAAATACCTTAGCCTGAGCATCATTATTCTAATGACAATTAAAAATAGTACTGTACTCCAATGGAATGTACGGTATCAAAACCTGTATTGAAAGGCACAAGAGCGTAATTTATTCGAATCGGATTGATGATAAATGCAGCACCAAAACTGACAGGACGCTCTGTTGGTCCGAATTTATATCCGCCCTGCAGTGAGATTAGGTCTGCAATGGTTGAAGTGACGCCGATATTGAAGAATGGGTCATCACCGGATCCCGAGGCAAAATCCGAGGTCGTGTTATCCTCCAACGGCTGAATATAGTCGAAATCAAGAGAAAAAAGGATGGAGAGATCATTCTCGACAGGTGCCGAAAGCTCAATCAGATCACTGTGAACACCGATTCGAAGATTGGTTGGCAGGGTAGTTTCTTCAATATCCAGTTCGTCCATTTCACCAATATTAACCACCGAGGCGCCTGCACGTATGCGGCCATCCAAAAATGAACCAGCTAAACCGACATTAAATGCATATCCGTTAGCCCGGAATTGAAATACCTCCTCACGTAAAAATTGCCCGGTTATTCCGGCAGACAGTGGCCCGAACTGTTTTGAAAATGAGCCGGCAAGTGAAAGATAACTGATTGAAAAAGAGCCTTGTGACGGACCGGGAACATCACGGGCTTCAAAATTATCTGCTCTTGAACTGTACACAGCAAAACCAACAGCGTAATTTTCCTGCAGCAAATTAATTGAGCCGTATTGATTGTTTACTCCTGATATCCAGGATGTGTAATTAATATCAGCGCTGGAATTTTCTTCCAGAATTAAGAGTGCAGGATTTGTAAAGATTGCTGATGACCCGACAGCAGAGGCGGTACCGGCTTCATTAAGAGCAAGCAACCTGGCTGATGGACCCACATTCAAAAAATCGAGCCCGCTTCCTGTATCCTGTGCGTGGGCGATACTGCCGGTAAAAAAACAGATAAGTGAGAATATCAGGATGAAATACTTCATAAGTGTAATCTTAAAGCAAAAACATGAATATTGGAAATACTATTTGGCTCACGGTAAAAAGCGTAATCTACTGAGGGCTTAAACCTGTCGAAAGGCAGGTGGAGAGAGAACCCGGCTGAAAAAATCGTCTCTGTATCGTGTTCAAGATCGATCATCTGCAAACCGCTTCTCACGGTTATACGCTCATGAAGATAATAACGGGAACCGAATCTCAGAAACTGGCTGGAAGTGTTAACATCTTCGCGCTCAGTTGTAATAGTTGGGATACCCTCAAATAACTGAATTCTATTGCTGGTTATTTCAGATTCCTGGGTTCTTATCTCGTATTCACTGCTTATCAGAAATTTTGTAACAGGGCGGTAACCAACACCGATTTTATAACGTGTTGGGAAATTTTGGTCGTTAGTCCGGGAGGTATCTCCGAAAAGGTTACCCGTATCGGTTTTGTATGAGGTAAAGAGGTCCTGGATTGCAATTCCGGCGGTTAACCCGTCTATTATCAGGGCGTGTATACCTAAATCAATACCAAC
>Ga0209942_1000371_pt1 | contig 28083 bp, 22 predicted proteins | sample SalPonR1_A_D2_MG_FD_185695 | JGI IMG/M metagenome (GOLD analysis project Ga0209942, IMG submission 185695) | Salt pond soil microbial communities from South San Francisco under conditions of wetland restoration - Salt Pond MetaG R1_A_D2_MG... ...
CGTCAATATCTTCCCCCATGTCATCAAGCATAACACGCCAGTCCCAGAATTTACGGGCGTCAGGATATCGCTCAAATTCTTCCTTTGAGTAACGCCAGTCCACATCACAAAGCGCTACAATATTTTCAGTGTCAGCAATCTGCCCGATGACGCTGGATCCCCTTCCTCCAACTCCTACGCACGCGATGTTCAATTTGTCACTCGGTGGCGTGTGGCCGAGACCGCTTACAACCGCGCTGGGAACAAATGTAAATCCTGCAGCGGCTGCACCGGCTTTACTCAGAAAATCTTTGCGTGATAGTTTGCTTGTGGTGCGTCCGGTATCTTTTTTTTCTGCCATTAAATAAGCGGTTTATTGTGTTTGCTGCTCAGGGAAATATCACATATTTGAAGGATTAAGCCAAGGAGGGAAACTATTGATCTGAGTGGAATGAGACGGGATCGAACCGCTTCCAATATTACCAGCAATGGCATACATCTGCCTGATGGGACGTGCTCTCCGGAAATGATGCTGTCCCGTGCCTGATCTGCTCAGTTACTAAACGTGATAACCTGAGTTCGATTAATAAATCGGCCATCGAAAGTCCCCCTTAAAAAAAGGGGGAAACAGGGGGATGTTTAACAGAATATCGCAAAATTCAATGAACACCCCTCTAAATCTCCCCTTGTTAGGGGAGACTCTTTCATATTTTTTTATTAATCGAACTCAGGTTGATAGTATATTAACAAGGCTTGCGCTTCGTGGCGGGGAGGATCAGCCTGATCGTCAAGGGAATTGTTAAATCGCGCGCTTTATCCGCGCAGCTTCCTAATAGCACCCGGCTGCGCCAGAGTAATGACAAGTACAGTAAGAGCCAGGCCGGTCACAAGTCCTGCATAGTAATTTACGCGATTGGAACCATCAACATAAGCGGTTATGAGAGCAACCGCGATGCATATTAAACTCCCATAAAAAAACCATTTGCTCCAGTTCATAGTGTCTCCGGTGTGTGATTTAGAATAAACTCTGCAATCTTGCTATTTGAGAGGTTGAAATATAGTACAAAATGAATCTCAAATATTGAAGTAAATCGGGTCCGGTTTATATGCCGGCTGATTTTAGAGTTATTTCTTTTACATAAATCCAGTCACCAAAAGAAGAGTCGTCGTAATTGCCCGCGTTGGCCGCAACATTAAAAATTACAGTTGAGCCATCTTCCGGTGCAGTCCAGTTGAATGACCAGCTCACGGAGCGACCGCTATCGGGTTTCGTGCCTGACTCTGAGTGCTGTATATATTGCATATTATCATCCGTCTCCGGCGTAAACATCAGCTCATTTCCGTCCCATTGAAACGACCCGGCCCGGGAGCCATCCTCAAATCGCGCCGACATCTGGAATCCCCCAATTTCGAGGTATTTACTTTGAACCGTCACGGTAACCGGAATCATTTCTCCCGGTGTGTAACTCTCACTTAGCCCCTCAACGGAGAGGCCGCCACCATCCATATTCAAGTCGTAGTCGAAATGGCAGCTGCGGCAGGTCTCTTCCCCAAACCCGCCGGTGTATGGTCCGTCGAGGTGTTCGGGGTATTCTGTATACCGAACGCCATCTGGGACTGATGATTTCTCCCCGTTTACCATCAGGCCAACCACAAACGGAAAAGCTATGAGAATGATAAGCTGAAAAGATAGTTTCATTTGTGATTGGTGGGATGTGGCTTGATGAAAAAGCAAATCAGCCCTCCGGTCTGGAATGTGGAGAGCTGATGCGTATTTTTGAGAGAAAATCTTCAGGCTTAATTAACAATAATACGGCCAATATGACCTGTGTCTGTCCCGAACCAGAGCGCATTAGTGCGTTCATCAAAATCCATGTGACGGATAGAGCCATCGCCTGATTCTATAACCTGTGAGGCAACAAACTCTTCAGACCGTGTATCAAATGCCGCCATAATGCTGGGGTCGGGCCCGCTCAGCCCCAGCCAGATGCGGTCTTTATGATCGGCCAGTACAGCGTAAGGCCTCGATCCTTCGCCTTCAGGAATGTCCCACTCCTTTATCGATCCGTCGTCAGGATTATAGCGGCCTATTTTACCCATGGCATAATCCCCGTACCAGATGTTTCCATCAGATGTGATATCAAGACGGCGCGGCCGGATTTCTTCCCTCGGCAGTTCGATTTCACTCAGCTCCATGGTTTCGGGATCAACCGTTGCCAGTTTGTTGGTGCCAAACAGTGAGATCCATGGACGCATGCCATCATTTGCCATGCGAATACCATAAGGACGGGAGCGTTCTGTGGGTACCGGGATGATGTGGCTTTCACCGGTTTCTACATTAAAGTGGCCAACTCCATTGCCACCCTGAGCTGTAAACCAGAGATTCCCGTTATTGTCGATGGCAAACGTGTGCGGATCCCGGGCGTGCTCATCATCCATCATATACTTAGTGATTTCTCCGGTTTCGGGATCCATCTTTCCAATGTGGCGGGCTCTGTTACCGGTGTACCATACGGTGCCATCACCGGTAACCACAACGGTGTGAGGTCCGGCGCCATCTTCAAGCGGATACTCCCTGAACTCTTCTGTGGCAGGGTTGAAGTGGCCGACATAGTCGCCGCGCTGTCCCGCAAAATAGACGGTTCCGTTGGGTGCAACGAACGGGTCGCGGGAGCGGGAATCGTCAAAAGGTACGTTCCACTCGCTGAGTGACTCAATGACGTTGTTGGCTTTGGTCTCTTTTTCGGTCTCTGTAACAAAACCCGTCAGAGCGGTAATGCCAACCAATGCAGACGTTATCAGAATTGAAATCAGTGTCTTCATAAGCTTCTGGGAATTAGATTAGCGGGCTGATGTAATCAATAATTAACCGATTCTTAGTTTAAAAGCAATATGAGGCGGTTTTATACTTGTTAAAAGATTTTTCAGTATTGAGATTACCACCGCTGATGAACAAGCGGTTTGATATTTGATTCATAAATCTTGTCAATGGTTTTCATCACGTCAGCAGGTACGATGGATTTTTCTGACGCATGAAGATTTGATTCTACATGTTCCACAGAAGACGCACCCGGAATCACGCAGCTGACTTCATCGCGCATGAGCACCCATCTTAAGGCCAAATGCGCAAGATTTGTATCATCGGGTAGCTTCTCCTCGAGTTCATTAACGGCTTCAACACCTTCCTCAAATGGAATGCCTGAAAACGTTTCACCAACGTCAAAGAATTTACCTTCGCGGTTAAAGTTGCGATGGTCTTTCTCACCGAAGGTTGAATCCTTCGAAAACTTTCCTGTCAGGAGTCCGCTGGCAAGCGGTACGCGAACGATAATTCCCACATTTTTATCTTTCGCCATAGGGAATAGCTTTTCATGCGGACGCTGACGAAACATGTTGTAGATCACCTGGATGGACGTCACATTATCATACTCGAGGGCTTTGATACCTTCTTCCACTTTTTCTATGCTCACCCCAAGGTTCAGAATCTTACCTTCGTCCTTTAGTTTTTCAAATTCCCCGAAAATCTCGGGCCGGTAGTAAACCTCAGTGGGCGGACAGTGAAGCTGAATCAGGTCGATGGTTTCTACATCAAGCCTAAGGAGAGAATCTTCTACATAACCCCGCAGAGCTTCGGGCGTGTAATTTTCATTTGTGTGCGGATTAATCTGCCGGCCGCACTTGGTTGCCACGTAAATTCGTTTATCGGTTTTTTTAATTGCTTTCCCAACGGCAATTTCACTCTCAGTTCCTTTATAAACGTCCGCTGTATCGATGAAGTTGACACCTCCTCCGATTGCCTTTTCGAGAGTTTTTGCAGCTAACGATTCATCAAAGTCGGTTCCCCATTTTCCGCCCAGCTGCCAGGTTCCGAGCGATATTTCAGATATTTCAAATCCTGTTTTTCCTAACGTTCTGTAGTTCATAATACCTGCTTTGATGAAATGTTAATGATGATTTTATGAATAGTGCGGTTCATGTATCACATAAAAATTTTAAATACACAGTTTTATATGTAATTCACAACATATTGAATTCTATTGAGTTTGAGTCTGAAAGGCAAGATTTGATAGAATTCAAAAGGAGAGTGAAAATGTGCATGCACATTTTGGAGCAACTTGTAAGAGATAGTGAAGGTTAAAATCCTCTAATGTTTGGCTGTTTATTATCGTATATTTAACAATCGACGATAATTGGAATGTATATCGCTGGAAATAACCGGCATCCATATCAAGCCAATTTATGGGTGATGAGAATTCTCAGTGTTTCGGCAGTCATTCTCAGTAATGAAATCCGGTTGAATTACCAGGCATACTCGAATATTATGGATAACCAACTTAACGACTCTTATCATAAGGAGAAGCTCGATTTACTCCTTGAACTGATTGGGCAAATCAACTCCGATCTCGAGTTGAATAAGGTGTTGTTAAATATCATACACGCGGCAAAAATTATTACAGACAGCGAGGCCTGCTCCGTATTTCTTATAGATGATGCTACAAATGAACTAATATTGAGTATTCCAACCGGGCCTGCAGGTAAATCGCTGTCCGGCAAGCGATTCCCAATGGATGAAGGAATTGCCGGTTGGGTAGCTGAACACGGAGAATCACAGATTGTAAATGATGTGAGCAAGGATAAAAGATTTCGCGGAGACTTTAATCCGGAAATTTTTCAAACCCGAAATATTTTGTGTGCTCCCCTTTTTAATCAATCAAAAAAAGTAATTGGCGTACTTCAGTCTATTAATAAGAAGGATAGATTAAACTATGATGATTCTGAAATTCCGCTATTCAATGCTCTTGCCAATCAGGCCGCCAATGCTATTACAAACGCCAGGCTTCACGAAGAGCGATCGGCGCTTCTTAGTGAAATCCATCACCGGGTAAAAAACAATATGGCAGTGGTTTCCAGCCTGATACAGATGCAGGCCATGGTGGAGAAAGATGAAAGTGTACAGGGAAAACTGTTGGTGAACGTAGCCAGAATTTCAAGTATGGCAACTGTGCATGAATACCTTTATAAATCAGAAAGTTTTTCGAGGCTGAATTTTGCCGACAATATTGAGAAAGTTGTTTCGGGTACGCTCAGCAGCTTTAGTTCTTCAGATCGCGTAAACACAATATTCAATTGCGATATTGTTGAATTAAGCATTAATCAATCGATACCATGCTCGCTGATTGTCAATGAAGTTATTGTCTATCTTCTGAAATATGGATTCGCAGATGTAGAGAAAGGAGAATTTAAACTGACACTGCGGGAAAAAGAAGGTGAACATATACAATTGGAAATAGAACATAACGGCGTATCTATCCGCCACCAAATCGAAAGTATAAATAACACTGAAGCCGGTTTTCATCTCATAGAAGTGCTTTCTGACCAGCTCTATGCTACATATAGCTATCGGGACAATGGTTCATCTCACGCTTTTACGCTTACCTTTACGAAATCTGACCGCAAGGGTGCAGGCAACAGCTCGCTATAAAGCATCATCATCGGAACTGTATCTACAGATAATGTTTTATGAAGATTTACCATTTACAAAAAGTCTTATTCTTTACGTACTTTCGGTAGGCAAATAAAGCATATTAATTTAATTTAGAATCCTGTGATAGCAGAAGCACAAATTCTTCCGGATATATCAGACCGTAACTACACAATTGAGATCGCTAAAACTGAAGAAGAGATACAGGAAGCTCTGGAGCTTCGATACCGCATTTTCCACAAAGAACTGGATCGGAATTTTAGGGCTAACGGTACAATTGATCGGGATGAGTTCGATGAACAATGTCATCATCTTATCGTCAAGAAAAATATTGATGGGACAATTGTAGGTACCTACCGGCTTCAGACCAACGAGCTGGCAGAAAGGGGGATAGGGTTCTATACTGAAAAATATTATGATCTTGATTCGATTCCGGATGAAATCAAAACAAATGGCTTTGAAGTGGGACGGGCATGCATAGATAAAAACCACAGAAACGGACGCGTGCTTTTTTTGCTATGGAAAGGATTTGCGGGATATCTAACGCACTTTCACAAGAAGTATTTGTTTGGGACACTGGGAATAGTGGAATCCGATCGAAAAGTAGCTTATGCGATGTATCATAAGCTCAGGGAGGATGGATACATCCACGATGAAGTGATTGCACAGACAAAGGACAAATTCCGGCTTGAATCCTATCCGGTCGGTGATAATTACGATAAATCAGCCCTGAAAGAATCACCACTCCTGAAAAACTATCTGAGTATAGGCTGTAAAGTGTGCAGTGCTCCAGCCTATATAGAAAATTTGCAAATGCTTCATGTAATGGTACTGCTCAATGTTGATACGATATCCCCGAAAGTAAGAAATATGTTTTTTAGCTAATATCAGCGTCATATCTTTTCAGGATATTTGATATTGGCCTTGCTCCTTGAGCCTACATGCCTGATGTATTGGTCATGTTGTTTTAATTCTATTTTGGTTTCCTGTTGCGGTCAATTCTGCCTATTTTTTTGTCTATTTGCCTTACAGTGGTTTCCGCAATAATCAGTAATCAAACGGCGCCAAATGATATCGAATTTACGGGCTGGACTTCGATTGTTCTTACTAATCGTTTATACACTCACCACGTTTGGGATTTATCTTGTAGGCTATTTTATTTTATGGTTTTTTAAACTTCGGTACGAGCCATGGAGAAACTTGTTTATGCGTTCGTGGGCTCACGGGGTAGCGTTCTTTTTTAATATCCAGATTGATGTGGTTGGAGATCCACCTGAGGCTCCTTTTTTTATCGTATCGAACCACATGAGCTATCTCGACATCGTGCCGCTTTACCTGAATTTAAGATGTACATTCGTAGCCAAGAAAGAAGTTCGCAGCTGGCCGCTACTTGGGTTTATGGTGAAAGCAGTAGGCGTGATATTTATTGACCGTAACAGGCGGGGAGACGTAAAACGAGTGAATGAGCTGCTAAATAAATCCTTGAATGAGTACCAGGGTATGATTGTATTTCCGGAAGGAACCTCTTCAGGCGGGCGCAGCGTTTTGCCTTTTCACACATCACTCCTACAGCTGCCGGCCACCGCTAACCAACCGGTTCATTACTGCTCACTTTATTATGAAACCGGAACAGGCGATCCGCCGGCCGATCATAGCGTTTGTTTCTATGGAGCCCGCGAATCGTTTACGCAGCATATCTGGAAGTTTGCCAAAACCCGTTCCATTTACTGTGAAATTACATTTGGAGAGGAACCTGTACAATCAACAGACAGGAAAGAGCTTGCCGAAAAACTGCATCAAAAAATTGAAGGGATATTCAGGCCAACAACAGAGAGTGGTCCCGAACAAGTTGATACCAACTAGTTACCGGCCATTTTAAAAAATATGCTGTAACGGATCAGACAATCAGACTCGATCTGTCAGGAGATGATTTTTTGAGAGCCACACAATGGCTATATTGGTTCTAACTAAATTCTAGGCGTGCATTCAGTTACATGAATTTAAAAAACATTATAACACGTTTTTGCGGTATACTACTATTTCCATTGGTGATTTTTACATCTATCCCCAATCCCATAAACGCACAGCAATCACTTGGCGATATTGACTTCAGCGGGCAATTTTTCTTTTCGTATGAACGAGATATGTATGATGACGGCTATACCAATGAATTTACAATCAAGCGGGGATACATCACATTTCGTAAAAATCTGAGTGACAGGTTTGAAATCAGGTTTACTCAGGACGTCACAATTGACGAGCAGGGAGATGGCATTGGTGACATTGAATTACGACTCAAATATGCGCTTGTTGAATACACCATGGATGACTTCGGGGTTTTCACTTCACCTGCGGTAGAAGCCGGCGTGGTCCATCGTCCCTGGCTGAACTTTGAGCAGGGAGTGAATGACTACCGGGCTCAGCGTACCATGTTTCTGGATCAGAATGATATTTTATCCTCTGCCGATTATGGATTTCAGTTTTCTTCAGCTTTAGGCCCTGAATTGGACGATGCAAAACAGAGGGGCCTTGTTTCAACTCCGGGGCGCTATGGTAGTTTTGCTATTGGCTTATATAATGGAGGAGGTTATTCTGCCCTGGAGTTTAACAATAACAAACTTGTTGAGGCTGCCCTGAGCATTCGCCCGCTCCCGGATCATTTGCCCGGGTTTCAGACTTCGTTTGTTGGAGCGACCGGGAAAGGGAATATTTCTGAAAGTCCTGATTTTTACATGCTGGGTTCGGCACTCACATATGAATCGAGGAGGGCAAAACTGATGCTTGAAGGATTTCGCGGAACGGGTGACAGCGCGGGCAGTTTTACAAATCCGTTAACATTTGAAGCGTATAATCTTGAGGGATGGAGCGCTTTTTCAGAACTACAGCCATTTGAATTCCCGATAAATATCACCCTCAGATACGACGAGCTTTACAATAGGGATCTCGACAGGCTATCTGTTCAGCAATGGGTTACAGGTCTGGCATATGTATTTCCAAACCGGTCAAAAATAATTGTGGATATGAGCCGCCGGGACGTGAATACGGTGTTCGAAACTGAAGCTTTTACACGTTTTGAAATAGTGACGGAGGTGAGGTTTTAATCCTTAAGTCCGGTATAAGAAACCTTTTCTTTTCAGGTTCATTATGCAAAGTAAATGGCAGCAGCAAGCATAACTACCAGAGAGATCCAGATCGACAGAGCTATTCGATTGTACTTCTTCGCCTTTTGAGACTTATACCAGGTTCTCGGACGGACTCCCTGAAGTATAAATGTGGCAATTCCTGCAAGATTTACACAAATGATATTAGTGAAGAGAAGCAGTAATGAGTAGTAGGCCAGCTCCCACTGCATGTCGCCAATCAAAAGCCCGGCGACGACCAGAGGTGGCAACAGGGCAACGGCAACCATCACGCCAATAACTGCCGTTGACATTCCCATTGTGTAGGCCAATACACCGGCAGCTCCCGAAGCAAGCGCGAGAGCAATATCAGACAAATGAACTTCTGTTCGGCTGGCAATATGATAAAGTTCAGCGTCAACAGGCATCAGCATGCCCAATAGTATAGATATGGCAATCGCAACGGATATTCCGGCAACATTGGTTTTAATTGAGTCGAATCCAAGCTCCCAATCGGCGAGTGTTGTAGATAGTGAAAGTCCGACATTAGCTCCCAAAAGCGGGGCAATCACCATAGCACCAATTACAACGGCAGTATTGTCACGCAAAATACCAAGAGCAGCAACAACAGTTGAGAGCATGACGAGCGACAGGTAAACACGGTTTAGGTCTACCGCATCTGAAATTTCAGTGTATAGTTCCTCGCGGCTGACCCTGATGTTCTTGATTTTACCTTTTTCCTCTTCCTCAACTTTTCCATTGGCATCGTTATCACCATCAGACTCATCATCCTCATTTTCTTCATCCTCTTTTTCAATCCGTGGCAATGTAGCGTCAACTGTCACCATCACAAGCCGAAAGCCCTCACTGGTATTGAATTTTTTTTCGGCTTTATCGAGAAACTTTTCAGTGTCTACCGCATCCACAAGAACGTTTAAGATGTATCCTGAATGCTCGGAATGATCCCGCCAATAGTGGATAACTGTCTCGTCATCCAGCAGTTCCTTACAGGAGGACTCCTCTTCATCCGGAACAACGATTTCTATTTTACGCAGCGGCATACAGTATTGGTCAAATGAAAGCTGATAATATTCAGCTGAAAATATTTACCGGCGAACCCATTTCTACCAAATCTTATTTGGCTTCAGTGCAATACCAATATTCAGTCCGGGATAATCAATCTGACTTTTAAAACTTTCGCCATAGGTTACGTCAATGTTGAATATGTCAGGAACAATATCAAACCGCAGACCTGCCTGAAATGATGGCGTTTCAAAATCGGTGGTAAACACCTCTGATAAAATAATAAATCTGTCCGTTAGTCCGAGATCTGCCCGCAAGCCTGTAAAAAATCCATATTCAAAATCTCCGTTGATATTATCCCGGCCGTCAAACCCGATATTCAGATGAACCTGTGAGGATCGATCTAAAACATACTTAGTAAACGGCAGATAGGTATAAACTCTGTCAACGCGTCCTTCGGTATCGAAGAACATGGCGCCCACCCAGCCATATGAGTACCCGTCGAAATCGAGGTCGGTCGGTATGTATTTAAGTTCCCCGAAAATCTGTTGTAAGCTTACATCATCAGCAGTATCAAAAACAACACCGGGCGTGAAATCCCACAGGTGATTTAAAGAAATGGAGGGCTGTATCCAGGATTCTTCCGTGCCGTACCAGGCTTCAAGCTGAAGCTGTTTGTCAATCATTACGGTTGCATCATCAACCACCATTTGCTGAGCACTGGCGCTATGACTGAAAAGCCACATATTTGCTGCGATGATACATGAACACATTAAAAGAAATTTGCCAAAAGCGGCTGCACTACTTCTCATACAATCAGTTATTTATAATTTGTGAACTACAGGTGTGAGTCGGTTATGAAACGCGGTCTGCAAGTTAAATTTTTTCTACACATAAGATCTTACAATTGTTGCACAGAATACAATTTTATTAGCGGATATTTAAACGAATACTGATCAGCAAGGTAAATTCAGGGCCAAAATAATGTGATATCATGATTTGTAACATATCAACGATGCGGTTTATCTTGAGGTGATGAAAAAACAGAGTCTTTCAGTTTCACATTCACCCGTTCGCAAGGCACTTTATATAAGCCTTGCTGCGTCCTGCATCTCACTGGGACTAAAAACGGCTGCTTACTTGTTCACTGACTCAAATGCTGCTCTGTCTGATGCGGCTGAGTCCGTCGTGCATCTCTTTGCCGTCTTATTTGTGGTGTATGGATACTATTTGAGCCGAAAGCCTGCCGATGATGACCATCATTACGGCCATGAACGTGTTGAATTCTTTTCTATCGGTGCTGAGGGCGCCATCATCGTCATTGCCGGTTTAACGATTATCTACAATGCTGTAGAAAGTGCCATTCTGGGAATTGAGATTTCAAACATCGGTCTTGGAATGCTGCTGATGGGAATGGCTGCAATAGTAAATCTGACGGTGGGAGCTTATGTCGTTCGCGTAGGGCGCCGTGAAAACAATATGATCGCGGTGAGTAATGGAAAGCATACGCTCACGGATGTATGGACTAGCGGCGGAGTTCTGCTCGCGCTTGGGCTCATTGAATTAACCGGCTGGTTGGTGATCGATATTGTCGTTAGTTTGCTCATAGCCGGATACATTATCCATGAAGCCTACAAGCTTTTACGCTATTCTGTTCGCGGATTGATGGATACCCGAAATCCGGACGTGGATCGCGCACTTAAACAAGTGTTGCAAGATGAGGTGCCCGATCTCGTTAAAGGATGGCATCATTTACGACATCGTACGTCGGGAGGTACCACATGGGTTGAACTTCATCTTGTGTTTGAAGACGACATCAGCCTGAAAGCAGCTCACGACCATACGACCCGGCTCGAGCGAAAGTTAATCGACGCCCTTAAGACCGATGCCGTAGTTACCATTCACCTGGAGCCTGATGAAGCTCACGATAAATCTCATGATATTCTGAAAGGAGCAAACAGGGGCGTCGATCTTGACGATTTTGCTTAAGCAGATAATTTTTCGATGAAAATTCGACAGTGCTTCAGTAATCCCTTAGTTTTGATTGATATAATCTTTAGTAGTCCGAACAGACATGTGTTCAGATAACAACTTTTTCAATTACATTGGGAAGAGAGGTGTTTACTTAGTTTTTAAAAATTAACTGAACATTCCCCAATTCCCTCTTTTCTATGGGTATTCTTATATGGAAAATATGATAAACGAAAACAGAGTATAATTTTTTCAAGAGAGATACTGATCAAAACATAATGCAAGATATTCAAAAACTGATAGACAAAGCGATCACAGCACTCGATGCCGAAATTAAGGCGGTGCGTGAAAAACCATCCAGTGATGTACTTTTTAACGGCGTGAAATGTAAAATACAGCCTGAAGAGGGGGTTGACTATCAGTTTGAATCGTACCAGCAATCGATACGTTTTGCGGAAGAGATCCGCGCACTGATTGATGACAAAGACCTTACCATCCATCCCATATCGTATGAGAATCAGGAGCTTATCCTTAGATTTCCTGACGACCAGGGACCGGATATTACAGAGTGCCATGTAGAGTGGGAGAATGACTTTATCCTTAAAAAAACGCTTGAGGAGATCGAGCGAATTGATACGGAAGATGAAGCAATCAGGAAACGGGTTGAAAACCTGTTCAATCCGCCGGATGGCATTCTGCCTTCTAGTGATGAGATTGATGAAGATGGACATCGCAATGAGGCTCAGAGAGATGCCATCCAGAAAGCCTTAAGCAATCGAACGGTATTTATCTGGGGACCGCCCGGAACCGGGAAAACAGCCACGCTGGGCTACATTATTGCCAACTACCTCGACCAGGGAAAGTCCGTTCTATTTGCATCGAATACAAATCGGGCAGTTGACGTAGGGTTACTCAGTACATTACATGCGCTGAAAACAGTCGGCCATAAAGTGCCTCAGAATAAGCTTACCCGTTTTGGTGAAATTGCCTTGTCAGATTCCGCTCTTGAGGAGTATGAATTCGATCATCAGATGGAGCAGGTTGTCCGGCAAAAGAAGGAAACTGCAGGTGAATGGATCTCTCTGCTGGAACGGCGGGAAGCCGCATTGAAAAAAGTCGAAAAGCGGCTGCGCGATGGCAAGCAGCCGACGAATAACCAGGAGTTGGAACTGAAACTGATCGATCAGAAAATCGAGAGCCTGGGTGGTCGTGATGAACTGGAGGCGAGGATCGAGGCTCAGTCGTCTGTAAATGAACGATCGGAGCTTCGGAAAAAACAGCTGGTGGCAACAACGCTGGCTAAGGTTTGTACGTCTGATCTGTTTTTTGACCTTGAATTCGATGCAGTCATTGTTGATGAGGGATCGATGGCATCACTGCCCTATCTCATGGTTTTGGGTTCACTGAGTAAGTGGCATATGGTAGTTGTGGGTGACCCGATGCAACTCCCGCCAATCTCGATTACGACAGATCGAGAGGCCCGTGAGTTTCTTGAGAAAGATATTTTTACAACGGTTTCCGGTGCTGAAACCACAAGTGATCTCTTTGCCTGGCATGATGAACATCCATCCTATACAGCCTTTTTTGATACACAGTACCGCCTGGAAGAGTCGCTGGCCGACGTGATCAGCACCGTATTCTATGAGGGACGGCTCAAGACTGATAAACCGTCAGAATCGCTTGGGATTAATGGCGATAATCGTGCGTTTCACCTGGTTGATACATCAAAATACAATCCCTACCTGGAGCAGAAGTCGGGAGAGCGCGGATTCAAGCCGATAAACCTGGTTCATCAGGAAGTAGTAGAGCGGCTTATTCAAAAACTGGCGGGCCGGGGTGTGGCAATGCATCAAATTGGAATCATCGTACCGTTTAGAAGTGCTGTTTATGATTTGCGAAACCGATTGTATGATGCGGGTATTCGCGACGTAGAAGTAGGGACTATACATACATTTCAGGGACGAGAAAAAGACTACATTATTTTTGATACTGTGATGAGTGGCGAAAAACAGGGAGGATCACTCAGGCACTACTCCGTTCGTCCGCTTGATGAGGGGAAAAACGGCCTCAGTGTCCCCAGATTATTAAATGTCGCATTCTCAAGAAGCAAGAAAGAACTTGTGGTCATTGCCGATATGAATCACGTGGACCGAATTTACGGCGGAAAGTTTTTAGGGAAACTGCTGGAGAAAATTAAGTAGCGGGGACTTAGGACCTGGCAGAGTCACCGGTGCTTTTCCGTGTCCTTCAAGAGTCCGGGAATTACCTCACCGGACGACCTGATAGATTATAAGACCATCTACCAATCCAAATAAGTCTCTTCCAGAACTTACTTTGCCAGTTGCAAGATTCGTACACTGCCAAGTCTCAAGTCTAATTTCTCATATCTCACATCTATAATCTCATCTCTATTCGTAAATGAGGAACGAAATATACCTCAGACTGTGTAGCAGAAGAGTCTTTTAATACAAACAGATTTTCAATGAATTCACATCAAAAACGGGACAAACTGATCGCATGGTCGTCAATTGCGGCGGTAACGGTCATCACAATCATTATTGTTGGTTTTATTTTTCCCGGTGCGGGTGAGGGGACGGTCGGCAACGGTGTAGAAGAGCCCGATCGCATGGTCTCCGTCATTCAGTTCGAGCCCGGGGCTATTGTTTCAGAAATCGAAATAACCGGCCGGGTTACGGCTGCCGATCGCATTGAGCTTTTCAGTGAAGTACAGGGGAGATTTGATAATGGATCGAAGCCGTTCCGAACAGGCATCAGCTTCAATGAGGGCGATACCCTGGCCCGGATTGACGATACAGAAGAGAAACTGGCCCTGATCAGCCAAAGGAGTCGTTTTTTGACCGCATTATCCGGTGTTCTTTCCACGTTAAAATTAGACTATCCTGATCTGTATGAGCCATGGGCACAATACACCGAAGCATTTGATCCGGAATCTCCTGTAGAGGAATTGCCGGAAGTAGAGAATAGGCAGGCAAGACTATTTTTAACTTCTCGGGGTATTTATGAACAGTTTTACTCCATACAGAGCGCCGAAGCACGGTTGAATAAATTCACAATCGTTGCACCCTTTTCCGGAGAATTGCAGGAGGCAGATCTGGATCCGGGGTCACTGGTCCAGCCGGGCGTGAAGCTCGGTGAATTTACCGGCAGACTGTTTGAGCTGGAATCGTATGTGAGCCTTCAGGATTTACCTTTCATCGAAATCGGAGATCCTGTGGCGCTTAACTCAACAGTGCTGAATCAAAGCTGGAGCGGCTCTATTGTGCGGATCGGCTCATCGGTTGATAACAACACGCAGTCGGTTCCCGTATTTGTTGAATTGAATAGTGATACTGTGAAGGATGGTATGTACCTGGAAGGATCTATCAGCGGACGCACGCTTGAAAATGCTGTGGAAATCCCCCGGAATATGCTTACACGAGGCAATACAATATTGGTTGTTGAAGATAGCCTGGCCACCCACAAACGGGTAGAACCGCTTCTTTTCAAAAAGGAATCGGTAATCGTCTCCGGTTTATCGGCGGATGATCGAGTGATTGAGCTGAGGGCCGGCGCCAACCGTCTGGCGGGTATGAAAGTTGTTGTTGAGGGAGAGTAGCCAATGGAAAAACTGATTGGCTATTTTGTTCGATATCGTACGGTATCAACGCTCATCATTTTATTGATTGTCGCGCTCGGTATGCTTGTCTACGCCAATCTGGGCTACTCATTTTTCCCGGATGAAGATGTGAGCTTTATCGATGTAGAGATTGTGTATACGGGAGCGTCTCCATCTGAAGTAGAAGATGGAGCGATTGCTAAAATCGAGGACAATCTGAAGGGAGTTACGGGTATCGACCGGTTTACATCGCGGTCACAAAACAATTTTGGCAGTATCGCCATCGAGCTGCTGGAAAGTGCAGATCCGGATGAGGTACTTGTTGACGTTCAGAAAGCCGTAGACCAGATTACAACATTTCCGCCCCGGATGGATGAACCGGTGGTCTCTCAAAGGGAAGTACAGACGCTTGCCATGATCCTTACAATTAGTGGTGATGAGCCACTAACTGTTATCAAGGATATTGCAAGGGAGATAGAAGCTGATTTTCTCAATTCAGGGGTCATGTCTAAGATTCAGGTCTCCGGCTACCCGGACGAAGAGATCGACATCAGCGTGCGTGAAGCTGACCTGCGGGCGTACAATCTCACATTCAACGACATTACATCTGCGGTAGCAGCACAGAATATCGAGGTGTTTGGCGGTACAATTCGGACGGGCAGTGAGGACATTCAGATCAAGGCCAACGCAAAAGATTATTTCGCCGGAGATCTTGGCAATATTGTTATTCGTGCTGAAGAAGACGGCAAGAAAGTTCGTCTTGCGGATGTGGCTACATTAAGAAATATCTTCGCAGAAGAACCGGAGCGGCGCTATCTGAATGAGAAGCCAGCAGTTACCTTTACCATTTTTAATACCAACAGCGAGGATATTCTTGAAACGGTTCTGTTTTTGAGAGACTATGTTGAGGAGTTCAATGCGGGGCGGGAAGACCTTCAGCTAACCGTAATTTCTGATCAGGCTGAATCTCTGGAAGAGCGGATCCAGGTTCTCAGCGATAATGCGTGGCAGGGAGCACTTCTTGTTCTGATAGTTCTGGCCATTTTTCTCAACTTTCGCCTGGCACTGTGGGTTGCCCTGAAAATCCCGCTCTCCATTTTAGGAATGATTATTTTTGCAGGCATCTACGATGTGACCATCAATCAGCTCTCAATGTTCGGGGTTATTCTCGTTCTGGGAATCCTGGTGGACTACGGCGTGGTGGTGAGTGAAAACATCTATCAGCATTTTGAACGAGGCAAGAATTCGTTCAGGTCAGCTGTGGATGGAACCCTGGAGCTCATCTCCCCGATTCTGATATCATTTGCCACAACTGTCGTCGCCTTCTCTTTTTTCTTTTTCCTCGACGGTCAGCTCGGTGAATTCTTTTCTGATGTCTCCTTTGTAGTAATCGCAGCCAATGTGGTGGCCCTGCTGATCGCTTTTTTCCTGATACCTGCAGTTGTGGCAAATTCAAAGGCACTGAGGAAAGGGTCGAAGCCAAATCGTTTCGAAAAGATGTTCAATGACTCATTCAAAGTGGTGCTGAAAAAGTTTTATACCCCGGCTCTGAGGTTCAGTCTTCGGAATGGATATGTTGTTTTTATATCAATCATTGCACTGTTTATTATCACAATGGGTGCATTTCGGTTCGGGCTGATTCAGGGCACCTTCTTTCCAAACATCGAGTTTGATGAGATTGTCGCAGACCTTCGGCTTCCGGCCGGGACCAGCGTAGAGGTAACGGATGAAATTCTGAAGGAGATTGAAGAGAGCGTCTATGTGGTGAATGACAGCCTTGCCGGGGAGTCGGAAAACGGCCAGCCCCCGATCCTGTACGTGCAGCGGGTAACCGGCCCACAAACCAATACAGGGCGACTTGAAATTCGTCTTACTAAACCTGAGGAGCGAGATTACCTCGCGTTCAATATTGCAGGTATGATTCGCGAAGAGGTCGGGTCGGTGCCGGAGGCTGAAAACCTGTCGTTTGGCCCGGCGGATGCATTTGGGAAACCGGTTTCAATCTCCATGACCCATCGCTATGATGATCTTGAGGAGCTGCGTGAAGTGAAAAACGAACTCTATAACACCCTGGCAAACAAGCCATCCCTGATTGATGTGACAGACACGGATGAAGTGGGGCTCCGGGAACTCACTGTTGAGCTGACTCCACAGGCAAAACTTCTGGGTCTTGACCTTCAATATGTGCTGACCCAGGTCCGGCAGGGGTTTTTCGGGGTGGAAGTTCAGAGCCTGCAGCGGGGCGATGAAGAGGTAAAGGTGTGGGTTCGCTACTCCCGTGACGAGCGGTCACATATAAGTAATTTCGAACGTACCCGCATCACTACACCCGACGGGGGTGAATATTTCCTGAGGGATATTGCCCGTATTGAAGAGCTGGAGGGTGTGGTTTCAATCAACCGGCGAGATGGTTTGCGGGAGATATCTGTTGAGGCAGATGTCGCGTCGCTCGATATTCCCGTTCCGGCTGTGCTGGGGGATATTCAGCAGAATATTCTCCCTGATCTGCGGGAGAGATATCCGTTTGTGGAGTATACGTTTGAAGGACAGTCGCGGGCCTCAGAAAAAACGGCTGCGTCTGCACAGCGGGCGGGTCCGGTCATTCTGATCCTGATCATTTTCCTGGTACTGCTCAACTCACGCTCGTTTTCACAGCTTATCATCACGCTGATCCTGATCCCATTTTCAATAATTGGCGTTGCCTGGGGGCACTACATCCAGGACATTCCGCTGAGTATCTTTTCGATGCTTGGGATCATTGCACTGATTGGAATACTTATTAATAATATCCTGGTGTTTCTCACGACGTTTAATGATTATCTGAGGGCAGGGAAACCATTTGCCGCCTCAGTTTATCTTGCGGCACTTTCGCGGTTCAAGCCGATTATGTTAACAGCCATTACGACTGCAGCCGGCCTTACTCCGCTGCTTCTTGGAGCATCGATCGGTGCTCAATTTCTGCAGCCGACAGCTGTGGCAGTATTTTACGGACTGCTCTTCGCTACATTTCTGACACTTGGCCTGCTGCCGGCGATGATGGTGGCGGCGAACCATCTCAAACGAACGGTTATTGGCCTGGTCCGAAGGGAGAAGCCGTCAAAAGAAGACGTGGAGCCGGCCATTATCGAGCAAAAGCAACTGGAACGTTTAAAATCGATGTAACCGATGATTCGATCTTTTTTGATTATGATTCCCATAGTATTTGCCCTGGCACCGGTCACAGCCGCTGCTCAGCAGCAGATAACCCTGCAGCAGGCTTTTGAAATAGCCGTTGAAAACAATCACGACATTCGTGTACAGATGATCAGGCGCGAGCAAAGCGAAAACAGTGTGTTTCGTGGCGGCGCCGGTCAGCTGCCGACACTTGGAATTATTGGCGATGCAGAATATTCGAGGAATGATGCAGATCTCGAGATCGCCAATTTTGAAAACAATGGCCCGCCTGAGATTGAATCGATAAGTATCGATGATTCCGAAACGAGAGTTTATAACGCGGCTCTTCAACTTAACTACACGTTGTTTGATGGGTTCCGCGGGCAGTATCGATTTCAGCAGCTCCAATCTCAAAATGAAGCTACGAAATTGAGTACCCGCATCTCCATTGAAAATACCTTACTAAATGTAGCCGATGCCTACCTGGCCGTTTTAAGCGAACAGGAAAACGTAGATATCTTAAGTCAAAATCTGGAGGTATCGGAAAACAGGCTTGATCGTATCCGGGAAGACCGGCGTACCGGAAGCGCAACGGAACTAGATTTATTGAATGCAGAAGTAAATTATAATGCAGACCTGATTGAATTATCAGCGGCAGAAGTTGAGCTGGAAGCTGCCAAGCGATCACTTCTTTTCCAGCTTGGAATTGATGGTGAACTGGATGTTGAACCGACCACCCGTTTCCAGACTAACCGAAATCTGGAGTTACAGCAGTTGCTTAATAGCGCGATGAATCAGAATGCAGTCATTTTGCTTTCTGAAGAGCAAAAACAAAGTGCAGAACTCAATCAGCGTTTATCCGGTTCGTCACGATATCCCAGCGTGAGTCTTAGGGGATCCTATGGCTATTTCAGGCAGGAAATTGATGCAAGCAACCTTCCGAAACTCGAAACACTTGGTTTCACGGCAGGAGTGACTTTTAGGTATAATATCTTCAATGGGCGACAGATAAAGCGAGAAATTGAAAATCGTCAGCTTGATGTTCGAAGCAGTGAGATTCAACTTCAAAGTATTCAGCAAGAAGTTGAAACGGAAGTTCAGAACGTGTATGCCCGATACAGAAATACATTAAGGCAGCTGGACCTTGCCGATATCAACGTGGAAACAGCACAGCGCAATTTTGATAACAGCAATGAAGCATTTCGGCTGGGGCAAATCTCGTCGATTGAACTGCGAGAAGCCCAGGTCAATCTTCTAAACGAAATGCTCCGCCGTAACAACCTTTCTTTTGCAGCCAAGCAGCTCGAACTTTCACTGATGGTACTCAGTGGCGACTGGATGAGTTTTTAATGAGCCTTTGAGTGAAACCTGTCAGCAACCACCGTATCTGACAGCGTTGAGTCTGATATGAGAGTCTACTCAAAACCTTTCAATAGTAATAGGTTTTATAGGTTACGCTTACAGGAATCGCGTGAGGCGCTACTCTGTCAGGTCCCTGAGCTTTCAACCTTTATCTATAATCCTTCAAATAAGAGACGAATTCTTTGAAAGGGTTAATGGGACTTTTAGTTTAATAAACGGGCCGGAGAATTATTGCAACGAAGACACAAGGACGCGAAGGTACACGAAGTTTATTCAATGTCACTCATTAACTCTTCTTGATCTTATACCTGGAATCTCTGATCAATATGCGAACCGTGGTCTTTGGAAGTGCCAAATGGATAAACTGATTTGACGATTTAAAGACGTAGCGACGTAACGATTTGCCGAATTTCCCAATCAACTATTCAACGAATCAACCAAAATTATATCTGAGATGCAATCAGCATCTCAATCTCGCGGTAGGGAATATCAAACAGACTGGCGAGTGATTTTTTGGTGAGGTGTTTTTTGTAGATGTAGGTACCATTTCGAAGTGCAGAATTCCCCCAAAGACATTCTTGTATTGTGGAAGCATCGCCCAGTTCAAGGATGTAAGGAACCAGCACATTGCTTAGGGCATGGGTTGCCGTTCTGGCAACGTTAGATGGAATATTGGGTACACAGTAATGAACCACATCATATTTCCTAAAGACCGGATTAGAGTGAGTCGTGGCTTCACTGGTGGCAATGCACCCGCCCTGGTCAATAACCGCATCAACAATAACGCTGCCGGGTTTCATCAGCTGTACCATCTCTTCGGTCACCCAGCAAGGGGCGCGCTCACCTTCTGTCAAAGCTGCTCCAATTACGACATCCGCAAATCCCATAGCTTTTGTCAAATAGTGATGATTTGCAGTGGCAGTCACAATGCGTCTGTCGAGCGCGTTTTCAAGCCGCCGCAATTCTGCAAGATTATTATCCATCACGAAAACCTGAGCTCCATAACCGAGCGCTGTCCGTGCGGCATATTCGCCTGTAATTCCGGCTCCTAAAATCACAACCGTAGCCGGCGGAACCCCCGAGATACCGCCGAGCATAATTCCCTGTCCGTCACTGCGGTTCTCAAGGTAGTGTGTTGCAATCTGCACGGCCATGGAACCGGTAATTTCATGCATCATCCGAACAATGGGAAACTCGCCATCCTGCCCCTTGATAAATTCATAACCGATAGCACAGACACCTTTTTCGATCAGCGTTTTCAGGAATTCATATTTCGTGTGGCCGAGATGCAGGGCCGACACCAGGATTTGGTTAGGCTGCATCCACTCCTGTTCATTATAAGTAGGCGGGGCTACTTTTACGATCAACTCTGATTGGTTAAATAACTCTTCGGCGCTATATGAAATCTCAGCACCCGCTTCGGAATATTCGTTATCAGAGAAGTGGCCGTCAATCCCTGCATTTTTTTCGATGGAGACTTCATGCCCATTAGCGACCAGCGTGGAAACGCCTTCCGGCGTTAAAGAAACCCGTCGTTCATCATTCGATATCTCTTTAGGAAGCCCTATCTTGAGAGATCTGCTTGATGTTGATTTCATCAGGCTTTTCTCAAGCGTCTGGATCCCTATTTGTTCAGTGTCGAGTGGATTGAGTTCCATGAAGCGGTAAACAATTGATTTTTATTACATTTGACGATACAGAATAAATCTACATAAATTGGATAGATCTGCAAGTGCTGATCGCAAAATAGGGGATTCGACTATAATAATTAACTTTAGCAGGTGTGTTTAATGGAATTAATTTTTAATTCACCACACACTTTGAATCTGACAGAATTATTATCCATCCAAAGCTATTATTTGAACCTTTGCCCGGAATCCTTCAGATATATCGTTAACGCACCGTGAGCTTTGGAATCGAATGAGTTCTTTACTCAACATTACATTGGTCTTGATTGAAAGCCCCTTCAACCCGAATTTCTTTAGAAACTAAATTATGACTCAACGCCCGCGAAAGAAAAAGAGTCTTGGACAACATTTTCTGCGTGATTATCACATGATTCAAAAGATTGCGGATTCACTGCCCGCGGAACCTGGAGAGCGCGTGGTTGAAATCGGGCCGGGTGATGGTGCACTCACAGAAGTGCTTTATAAAAAGTATCCGAATTTCTCTGCGATTGAAATTGACCGGGTGATGGTGAGCCATCTGAAAGAGTCACTGCCAGATCTGCATGTTATTAAAGAAGATATACTTAAAACAGACTGGAAAGAGCTGGCTGATAATGGCGGTCCGATTCATGTGATTGGTAACCTGCCTTATTTTATTACCAGTCAGATTCTGTTTTCACTGCTGGAGAGCCGCAAGCTTTTGAAAACTGCCACACTGATGATGCAAAAAGAAGTAGCCGAGCGGATCGTGGCAGAGCCCAGAACAAAAGCCTATGGTATCTTAAGCGTGCAGACACAGCTTATGAGTACGCCTGAGATTCTGTTTGATGTTCCTCCACAAGTGTTCTCACCACCGCCTAAAGTGATGAGTTCTGTCATTCAGCTCCAATTTGATCAGCCGGATTTGTCTTGCAGTGATGCGCATCTTAAAACAGTGGTGCGAACAGCATTCAACCAGCGGCGGAAAAAACTAAGCAATTCGCTGAAGCCTCTTGAAACCGATTTGCCAGACGACGAGTTTAATTTTGATCTTCGAGCCGAAGCCCTGGAACCTGCCATGTATGAAAAGTTGACAGCCCGTCTTGAACAACTTGGCACCTTCGGGTAGTCTTTGGCATACATTTAGGCTGATTTTGGTTGTCATAAGACTATAAACAAACTGTAGCTCGCCTCTTTGCCACATTAAATTACTTTGGTACGGATGTTGTAACACTATCAATCTAAACAGGCGCCAATTGAAAGTGGCGCATATGATTTTATAAATAACCATTAATTAAATAATTAGGAGTCATACAATGGCTAGTATTAAACCTTTAAGCGATCGCGTATTGGTACGCCCGATAGAAGCTGAAGAAAAAACCAGTTCCGGTATCATTATTCCCGATACAGCAAAAGAAAAACCACAAAAAGGTACTGTAATTGCTGCGGGACCCGGTAAAGTTGAAAACGGAACCAAGATTGATATTTCCGTTAAAAAAGGTGATGAAGTTCTTTATGGTAAGTACTCAGGTACTGAAGTTACGCTTGATGGAGAAGAATTTCTGATCATGAGAGAATCTGATATTCTCGGAATTGTATCGTAACCATTGTTCAAAAAATATAAACACTAACTTAAATACTTAAATAATTATGTCGAAGTTAATTCATTATGATGCAGAAGCACGCGACGCGTTGAAACGCGGTGTTGATAAGCTTGCAAATGCTGTTAAAGTTACATTGGGCCCTCGCGGACGCAATGTTGTTATTGAAAAATCATTTGGTGCTCCAACAGTTACCAAAGATGGTGTAACCGTTGCGAAAGAGATTGAGCTCTCTGACAAGGTTGAGAACATGGGTGCTCAAATGGTACGTGAAGTAGCGTCTAAAACAAATGATAATGCAGGTGACGGTACAACCACAGCTACCGTACTTGCACAGTCTATTATTCAAACCGGGCTGAAGAATGTAACGGCCGGTGCGAATCCAATGGACCTCAAAAAAGGTATCGATAAAGCTGTGGCTTCTGTCGTGAAAGAGCTGAAAAATATCAGCAATCCTGTAGGCGATAGCCTGGAAAGCATCAACCAGGTTGGAACTATTTCAGCCAATGGCGATGAAGAGATTGGCGGCCTTATTGCAGAAGCAATGGGTAAAGTTGGCAAAGATGGTGTCATTACCGTTGAAGAAGCCAAAGGTACGGAAACCTATCTCGAAACTGTAGAAGGTATGCAGTTCGATCGCGGTTACCTGTCACCCTATTTTGTGACAAACAGCGAAACGATGACTACAGAAATGGAGAATCCATATATCCTGATCTTCGACAAGAAGATTACGAATATGAAGGATCTGCTTCCTATTCTTGAGAAAGTCATCCAGACCGGCAATCCGCTTCTGATTATTGCCGAAGACATTGAAGGCGAAGCTCTTGCAACTCTCGTAGTGAACAAACTGCGCGGATCATTGAAAGTAGCTGCCGTTAAAGCACCGGGCTTTGGCGACCGACGCAAAGCGATGCTCGAAGATATCGCTATTCTTACAGGCGGTACCGTGATCAGCGAAGAGCGCGGATACAAGCTTGAGAATGCAACGCTCGATTTCCTCGGACGTGCAGATCGCCTCAACATTACCAAAGACGACACAACGCTCGTTGGCGGACAAGGTGAAAATGACAATATCAAAGCCAGAATCAATCAGATTAAATCTCAGATTGAAAACACCACATCAGATTATGATCGTGAGAAGCTCCAGGAGCGTCTTGCGAAACTGAGTGGCGGTGTTGCCGTGCTTTATATCGGCGCAGCATCTGAAGTTGAAATGAAAGAGAAGAAAGCCCGTGTGGAAGATGCACTGAATGCAACACGTGCTGCTGTTGAAGAAGGAATCGTACCTGGTGGTGGCGTAGCTTACCTGCGAACACTGAAAATATTCGATAGCCTCAAAGCAGAAACACCTGACGAAGAAGTTGGTTTCAATATTGTGCGACGCGCACTTGAAGCACCACTTCGCGCATTGTCTAACAATGCCGGTGTTGAAGGCTCAATCGTTGTGCAGAAAGTACTCGAAGGCAAAGGCGGATATGGCTACAATGCCAGAACCGATGTCTACGAAGACCTTATTAAAGCAGGCGTTATTGACCCAACCAAAGTAACGCGTTCTGCACTTGAAAACGCTGCATCCGTTGCCAGTCTTATGCTGACAACCGAAGCCGTAGTCGTCGACAGACCATCGAAAGATGATGACGATGATGGTGGTGGAATGCCAGGTGGCGGCATGCCAGGCGGAATGGGCGGCATGGGAGGAATGGGTGGAATGATGTAAATTTAATTCATCAGCCACTCTCACATTCTAACCGTGAGAACCATTCAGCCTCGAGCTGAACAAAAATTCAAAACCCTGCTTCGGATTCAGTTCCGGGGCAGGGTTTTTTATTATAGAGAAACCTGTCATCATTCCGGTGCTTTTCCGGTTGCTGACAGCGTCGGATTTGGGGGTATAAATGAAACATGGCATGTCTCGTGGTGGCGTTGTATCCAGAGCCATCGAGAAGTTTTCAGAAGATAAGTAATACAGGTCCAACAAAAAGACATGCCATGTTTAAGAGTGCAGACCTGACGGCGTACCCGTGTATTTCGGGTTCCTGTAAGCGTCGGGGGGTACTCGAGAAAAAACAATGTATGTCAAGTGGTGGCGCTGAGTTTTGATACTTCAGCGAGCCTTGAGAAGCAGATTAGTTTGGTTGCCTTAAAACCTGAGTCCGGTTCAATATATGTTCTTAGAGGCGTCAAAAATGGCGTCATCCCGCGCTTTCCCGAAGGGATCCCTTCGGGAGATGCGGGATCTCCCATCGTTATTAAGGCAGGAGATGCCGGATCGGGGTCCGGCATGACAGTATTGAGAGTGACATATCTTAACAAACGCCCTTTTTAGACAGCCCAATCTGTTTATTTGATAGTTTAGAATCGAACTCAGGTTTTTGAGACATCCCAAGTATAATTAAATGCCTCAAGGTGAGTGCATATATTCTCATCGTCAAGGATCATTCAGATGTCAATTAACGATTTAGAACTTCGAGTCCCGACAGAGATGGTCTATGCATAGAATTAAGGATTTTCGGAGGAGGATCGTCCCTCTGGGACTCTATGGTTAAAACACAATCCCAACCACGGGTTTAAACCCGTGGCTACAATCATGTATCCCTGGCGGGATATGTTTAGATATTGATAAAAAACACCAGCAGTTGGCCTGATGAATTGTGGATACAGACGATTGTTTTATCAATTCCAATAGACAGAAGATATCAAGTCCCGACAGGGACTTTCGATTGTAGCCCCGCGGATTTATCCCGGGGTGAATAGGAAAGGTTCAAAGCAGGATAAAATCCCGTCAGGGATGGCCAAAAGATTTTTTTAAATCATCCCCATAGATATCTCTCATCATAGTCTGCATCGTATTTTTGTAGCAGTGTGATATACTCAAATTTTAAGTGTTTTGGACTAATGTATGCTGGCTTTCCCCTCCGGGACTATCGTGTTGGGCGGCCATCATCGACCACGGGCTGAACCTCGTGGCTACAACCGGTTATCCCTGACGGTATATGTTGGATTTGGATTGTCACTTGCCATAAGATAAACATGGTATGTCTCGAATCACCACGGAGTTCATGTGCAGTTACGATTGTTATGAGGAGAAGAACGATGGTTCTGTATCAAGAAATACCATGTTTTAGTGCTGGATCGTTGCTTTGGGGAACTGATCAACTATTGAAACGTAAATTAAACTATCACTCTTTGTTCAAGCTTCTTTTGAACGACGAGGAATTACTAGTCCCGAGAGGGATAACCGGATGTAGCCCCGCGGATTTATCCCGGGGTATCCTGGTGAGATTAGATGTGTAGAATCCCGTAAGGGATGATCCAAAAAGTTTTTTCAATGAATAAGTATAGATGAAACTCTTTCTTCTGATATTTTTCAATTTGTTACTATTAAGTGGGGCATCGGGTCAAACGATTAACCTTGAAAAGGAGGTGCCGCTTCCTGCAGAAAGTAATTTGAGTTTGATAGAGCATGTACATGTATCCGCCAGTGGAGACGTGCTTGTCACCGATAGTTCAAGAAGAAATGTAATCCTATTCATAAAAGAAACAGGTGTATTCCTCCAGCTTAATCCAGATGATTGTCACCCAGGGTATTCGTTTCAGCCAGTGAGGTCGTACTTTGTGGATGATAAAGTTTGGGTGATGAATCAGCAATCACGCATATTTCGTTTTAAAAAAGATGGTTCCTGTATTGGAGCCGATTCGGAAAGATTTCCGGTGCCTGATCATTTTAACGTAACAGACAGCAACCGTGTGGCTGCGATAAAACCAATCGGTAATGATCTGCGAAATCCAGGGTTGACACTTTACAATTTTAGTCTTGAAGAGGTATCAAATTTAATTTCATTTCAAGATCGTACAATCGCTCCCGAAATGGGATTCAGGTACGGTGGTGGCGGACTCTTTTCGCATGAAGGGACGCTCTACTTTTCCCTGAGTTCTGCTCCGATAATTTATAGCTATGCCATCAAGAGCAAAAATCTGATGACATTTTCACCGGATGAAGCGTTTGATATGAGCATTTCGAGCGGTGAAGATTTAAATGGAAATCAGAAAGGGAATCCGGCTGGTATATTTAGTGAAATACGCGATTACACAAGAAGCTATACTACAACAATTGATTTCGGAAAACTGAATGAGACCACTGCCGTGCTTTATGTCCAGCAGCCGGACCGATCAAACAGAGAGCTTCTATTTTTTGATTTGGAGTCGAATACATTTGAGCCGGAATCGTATGTAATTGAAGCAAATTCTGAGGAACACTTTCACGCTTTTTCGAACTCAAAAGCATATTCAATTACGTTTCAGGATGATGCGAATGGCTGGGTACTTCAAGTTTACGATATCGATTATTAGCACTGTCTTGGCTAAAATATCAGCCTCAAACTACTACAGACCTGTCAGCATCCCGGTCTTTTCCGGTTTCTGACAGCGTCGAGGCTCACTTCGCGATGGATAAAACGTAACCCGGCAGAAAACTACTCATGACTCAATAATCGATATTTTACATCCAAGTCCCGACAGGGACATTCGATTGTAGCCCCGCGGATTTATCCCGGGGTGAATAGGAAAGGTTCAAAGCAGGATAAAATCCCGTCGGGGATGGGCCAAAAGATTTTTTTAAATCATCCCCATAGATATCTCTCATCATAGTCTACATATTATTTTTGTAGCAGTTCGATATACTCTTCTTTAAGTGTTTTGAACTAATGTATGCTGGGCGTCCCCTCCGGGACTATCGTGTTGGGCGGCCATCTCCGACCACAGGTTGAACCCCGTGGCTACATCCGGTTATCCCTGACGGGATATGTTGGATTTAGTTTTTGCACTATTTATAAGACCTGTCAGCATTCCGGTCTTTTCCGGTTTCTGAGAGCGTCGGGGCTCACTTAGCGATGGATAAAACGTAACCTGGCAGAAAACTACTCATGACTCAATAAACGATATTTTACATCCAAGTCCCCAGAGGGACAACCGGCTGTAGCCCCGCGGATTTATCCCGGGGTATCTTGGTGAGATTAGAAATGTAGAATCCCGTAAGGGATGATCCAAAGATGCTTGATTAACTATCCCCATAGATATTTTTCATCGTAATCTACATCATATTTTTGAAGCAGCTCAATATACTCTTCTTTAA